>AR_comb_assmDRAFT_10246799_pt1 | contig 35167 bp, 42 predicted proteins | sample ArasoioldDNA_FD_10543 | JGI IMG/M metagenome (IMG submission 10543) | reverse complement strand
ATTCAAGAGGGGGGTACTTTTTGAGGACCCCCTCCCCCCTAGTGTTCCAAAATTCTCTCAGAGATCAGAAAGAATTGTTGGATCACCAGGAACAAAGTTGTCCTCAGTTACTAACTTGTGAATCCCCAAGACGTTCTCCCGGGCGATCTCCCCTATTGCTAGTTGGACAGCCAGGGTCTGGTCAGCGTCTGACAATTCATCAGATGATTGACAGATCCTAGCCAGGAGACCGGGGGTGTGGTAACCCTTTGCTGCATCGAACGCATACCAGTCATCCCATTGTGTGAATGGATTGAATGGATTGTCCACTGTTGTCAGCATGTACTCAACTGCATCTGTGCTATCACCATCTTGCTCAGCCATCATCATCCTCCTTGTGTATCGATGAAGGACTTGAGTGTGGATGGTGCAACACCAAGCGCCTTGGCTATCTCTGATTGAGTAGCTCCCATTGCCAACATCTGCTTAGCCCTTGCCTGCTTGACTGATGTCATGACAGTAGGCTGGCGTGGCATGGCCATCTTCCTGACCACATCCATGTTAGCGTTACGAAGGATCTGATCCAGGGTGTTGTTACTCACAGCACCAGCCTGGATAGCAGCCCACTCAGCATCAGTGATCTCAACACGAGTCTTGCTTGCACCTGTTCTAACTCGTGCTTCAGCCAATGCTTGATTCTTGATCTTCTTCAGATCAGCTGGATCCATATCAGGATTTGCCTGACGCTTGAGGGTGATGGTGCGTTGTGCAAAGACCTGGGCTTGTCTCTCACGGGGGGCGTTTCTGAGAGCAACGTCTAGCTTACTGTTGAGTGAAGCTACCTCATCAGCATACGCCTTCTTCGAGGAGGGGTTCATCTTCGTAAGTTCAGTATTGATCATCTCCTTACGTGCCTCATTGGCCATAGCCTTGAGTGCATTAGAGTGATCAGCATACACACGCTCAATCTCAGAACCCTCACCCACAATGAGCTTATGTGCATCAGACTCTTCAGCCAGCTTCTTGGACTTTGTAGTCCTATCAACCAGCTTCCCTGTCTTGTCCTTGAACTGACGACCTGACTTCTCGTAGATCTTTGCTCCAGTAACAGGGTCTACCTTGTAGCCCTGCTTCCTCTCCTTGACTCGGGTCTCAGCAGTAGCCCGAGTAATGAGAGTCTTAGCTCCTGCAGTAGGGCCGCCTTGATACTTGACCTTGAGATCTCGGATCCCATTCTCTTTCTCAGAAGCCTTGTAATCAAGGTGATGCTTCTCTGCATCGATGACTACCATCGAATGCCGAATAGCCCTAGCCATGTGTTCGTTGTTGGCACCCTGAACAGTCATGTCGGCAATGAGATTGGTGATAGCACCCATCTGACGACCCTTACCGTTCTTGTCCTTCTTGGTGCCAGGAGGAAACTCGGTTTCCTTGGTCTTGGCGTTGTACACCCCACCATCGATGGTACGCATTCCATCATAAGGACCATACGTAGCCCTATGATCGAAGCCCTTCAGTCCTTCGAGAGGGGGGGTACTTTTGATCTTGCCCTGATTATTGGGGATCACCAGGACAGTATCTCCATCAAAGTCTGCACCAGAAAGACGTTCTGCTACAGAATGATGAATTCCAACCGCATCCCTAGCAACAGGACCAAGAAGCTTCTTGGCTGCAGGAACACGATTGTTCACCGTCAACTGAGGAATCTCGAACGTCCCACCATGAGGGAAACGAACAAGAGCAACACGATCACCATCATCGAAGCTCGGAGCATAGATCTCGTTTGGCTTCATTGCGTTGACAGGCAACAGAACCTTAGTCGCCTGCCTTGGCATGGCAGCTGCTGCAAGATGGACGGCTGCCGAATCCGTGCCATCAGCAAACTCTTCCAGAAGCTTCCTCTTGACCAGAGGATTGGTCAGAGATGAGATCTCGTCGAACTCACGTTGACGATTCTCCCTAGTCACAGCCAACTGAGCCTTGGCCAGATTAGGGTGCTGCTTGGAAAGCATCTGAGCAGGAAGACTCTTAGCCCACGTGTCCCAAGAACCTTCTTCTCCAGCACCTTCCTTGGAGCCCACGATGTTCAGAGCAGATGTGACCTTTCCGTTTTCGACCCTCTGACGAATCACAGCGCCGAACGGATTGTCAGGATCGTCCTTCATGGGCTTCATGGCGTCCAACTTGTTGTTGGATCGAGCCTTGTTCGTATTGAACATGAGATCCACACCCTCAGGCAGGTCGTCCTTGTAGACGGCCATACCCTTCAAGTAATGAGTCCCATCGACTGCAATACGAACCTGAGCGTAACGAGCATGCCCCATAGAAATGTCCGGGACACCGGGACGAACGTAAATAACGCCATCGGCAGTAGCGCCGCCGTCCTCGGCCCAATTGATGCCCACTCTCTTCGATGACACGGAAAGTGGGGGGTGAACACCGAGGTATGAACGACCACCGTCTTCTGAGTGTTCTGTGATCGCCCTGATGTTATTGCGATTCTCCCAGGCTTGCTTCTGAGTAGTACCGGGCTTTCCCAGAACTCGAAGTTTGGTGTTCTTACCCGTACCGACCTGTTCCACATTCAGAGGGTGGACCATGTAACCCTCTTCCTGCAGAATGGCGAGCGCAGTATTGAACTTGGTGGCGGAAATCCCAACATTCGCGCCGTTGATCGGAAGACTACGCTCTACCTGAGCTCCAACATCGATCCAACCCTTCTCTTCGACCTGACGTCGAAGCATGTCGGACGTAGCCAACAGAATGTCAGCCTTATCCGCAGCACCAGGAGCAAGCCATCCTCGGACAGTGGATTCGTTCACTCCCATCTGACGAGCGATAGCCGAAGTAGACATCGCCTTATCGCGAAGCTTTTGTGCTGTACGAATCTTCTCCTGACGCTGCTGATTACCAGCGATGGACTTGAGCGCACGAAGCTGGTTGATCGTCATCCCGTAACCGTCAGCGATTTCCTTCTCTGACATCTTGTCGTTCTTCTCGTGATCACGAACGATCTGAAGAAACGACGCGTTACGAGCAGACTGAGTTCCACCAGAACCCCAAGGGTATCGACCGGACTTGCGAAGGATGCCGTAATGGGCCAAGAACTCTTCTTCGGTAACGTGCCGAATCACGACGCCTCCTCTCTCTTTAGCTGATTGATGCGATGGTCGAAAATGATGATCTTCTTGGCGATGGCCATGATGTCGGAAGGTTCGGCATCATAGATACGAACTTCATCGCCTTGGTAGATGCGAAGCTCAATCTCGATCTCATACGGGTCCACGTCGTACTCAAGAGAGAAAAGAGCTGCGTACACCTCGAGCTGATGTTCCGAAGTCGGACTATCACCGGTCTTGAGATCGAAGATACGAAGAGTGTTGCGCTCAAACGAAATCGCATCTGCGGTCCCAAAGGCATTGTCCGAATAGAACAAGACGACTTCAGCACTCATCTTGTGGTCGATACAGTCGTTGATGTAACGACTGAGGAGATCGTCGCCCTCTTGACGAATCTGGTTTGTGATGGCATTCGCAGCGAACGCATGAAGCTCAGTCCCCATCTTGGTACGTTGCCACGTGTACCAACTACGCGTCAGTCTCTCTGGATCGTAGTTGATCCAGTGATACTTGCTAGGACTGAGAAATGCATGTTCGCCCGCAATCCTCAAATGCCGCTTGAAGTTCATCCAGAACGTCTCCTTCGTTCTCGGGGCAGATGAACGCAGCGAACGACATGTGATCGAGCTGCTGGACAAAATACTTCTGGTTTGGCCGACGTGCTGCACTTGCCTCCGGCTTCACCTCGAGCATTGCCCAACATGGGCCGTACAGGATGGTCCAGTCCGGAACACCCTGGTGGTAAGCTGAGTCGTTCTTGAGAATGACACAGCCTGGGAACTTCTTCTTCAGTCTGCGCATCAGACTGGCTTTGTATTTCGCTTCCGGAGTCACATAAAATCCTCCTTAGGCAAAAAGAAAATGGGTGTCTCCTATTAGAATGCATGTTTTGAGCGCGAATCAATGTCTATTTAGAGACACTCGAATTCTTGGTACACAGGCCATACGTAAGTACGGTATCCGATCGACTGAACGAGATCCCACTCGAGCACGCCGTACCACTTCGCGCACTCACGAGAATCAGCAAACACCTCCCCCGTCTTGGTGTTCTTGATCTGTCGATTGAGAATGACACCCACGTCATCCACACCGAATTGCCTCTTGTACCGAACAGCAAACCAACGCGGACGCCACGTCAAATTGTTGGCACGAACATTCCACGGATCACCATCGAGACACACAGGAGTGTCGAACTCCTCAGTGCCACCCGGAACGAATGCCTCAGCCACGAGCAGCGGCACCGAACGCCTGAATTGAGTCCCGCAATACATCATCCCAACGGTGAGAAGATCGTACTGGTTCATGCTCAAACGCATGATACGACCGGTTTGATCGTTTCTCACCCTCCCCTGATCGCTGACACTGTACCGAGGGAAGTCGGGAATCACCTTCCAAGTCTCCATTTTTCTCCTTTTAGGCCTTGGGCAAGACAGTTGCCTTGCGGTCATCTCAGCCTTGTAGAGGTGTGACACTTCCTTGAGTTAGGATCTTTTATAGCACGGGGTACGTAATATCTATATATGACTCTCCCGCGATCAGAAAAGAAAATAACTCGTAGAGGTGTCACAACCCCTGAATCGGATGTCGGCTCTCTTGAAACGACTTTTTCCCTGCTAATGAGCGGAAAATGGCCGTATCAATCCATGCTCTCGACCTGAGGCAGTAGTAGAAGAGATCCGAAAACTGGGTGTTCATGCGATCGATCCGTCCATGCGCCTGTTCCCAGTTCTTATAGCTGTATGTGAGGCTGTAGAAGGCGATTGCGTTAGTACTGACACAATTCCAGCCCTCAGATCCAGCTACGTACTGCACCAGATAGACCCATTTGTCAGAGGCGGGGGGTTCTTCGTGCTTATGCCCATTCCACTCAGACAGCGGAATCTCATTTTGAAGCGTTCTAAGGGCCTCCAACTCGTAATTGAAGGAATAGAACACGATGAGTCGTGGATGGCGCTTAGAAAGGCTCCTAATGGCCTCTAAACGGCTGGGATCACTGTTCACTACACGCCGCATGCAGTAGTACATCTCAGATGCATCCAGAATGGGGCGATTTTCCAGATCGTTCCACCTTTCCTTGACGATCCGGTCGTACATCTCCTTGTCGTAGTTGACGACTACCGTCTCGTTATGCCTGGTGGTCGCCCTCTCGACCTTCAGCTCCACCAGGATCTTCTGTCTGAGACTCATCAACTTCGACGTTCCAACGTAGTGCGAAATCACTGGATACCGTCGAAACGGCTTGTACACTATGTGATCCCTCGAAAACGCCGTACGGTTTTTGAAGAATCCATTTGCCACGAACACAGGGATGTAGTCCGACCATGTGTCGCCTGGGGTCGCTGACAGCATGATCCAGTCGTTGTTCTTCGCGATCTCGAGGAAGCTCTTTACCCATTCGCCTCTGCCCACCAGTCTCTGTTCATCGAATACGAAGAACGCGCCCTCTACGTCCTTGTACTTGCCGATGTTGTTCCAGCTGTCAACGGTCAGAACACCAGCGACTGTCGCGTCTTCTGACATTCCGATACCAAACCCAGCTGCCTCTTCGTGCCATTGATGAGAGTCCCTGACCTTGGCTGTGGTAACGACGTAGATGTCTTTCGGATCTTGGCGCCACATATAGTAGGCCAGAGCGACTCTTGTTTTGCCTGCTCCCACACCTCCCCAGAGAATGCAACCCGGGCGAATCCGATCCAGTGCGTCCTCTTGATGAGGACTCAGTTCCGGCGGCAATATCCACCTCCTCCTTGGATGAGAGAATGGTCATGAGTTTGGTCACCGTAATGTCCATAGTCACGGTCAAAAGTATACGGATCATACCCGTACGGACACGGCTCATCTCCACACACCGTGCACTTTGCTGCCGGACAGGACTTGAAGCAGCCACACCGGAAGCAGTGAACCCAGTTCATCGCCTCGGCCCATGACACCTCCGGCAGTATGTCCATGACCCTCGCAGACCACACTTCGGGCACTTCTTCTTGCGCAGCCACTCAGGCTTGACGAGCTTGACACGCGGCATTGCCCTCCAATGTCTGAAAAAGAGAGTAAGAGTAAAAGTGGGGGGCCACCCGGCGTCCTCTCAGAGAACCGGATGACCCCCCTGGGTCCACAACCTCTCACTGTTGTGAGTGGTTATGACCTCCCTTGAGACCCCTCCCAAGGAAGCTTGGTACTACGAAGTTGCGGCCTTCTCCTCCGCCCGGAGCTTCTCGACGGCCTCGTCGACGGACTGACGGTCGCTGGTGGCCGGTTCGAAAGCGTTCTTGAACGCCTGATCGGTGTAGACCTTGTACCCGTGGAACTCCGAGTACAGGACCCAGTCGCCGACGAACGCGCGAGTGTGACGGGTCTTCTGAGGATCGATGACTCGCACCTTGATGAACTTGTTCGGGGACTTGAGGATGTCGTTCAGTCCCTGGTTCACCTTGCCGTTACCGGCCACGATCCCGCCAGTGCACCAGGATGCAACAGCGGTGAAGTTCTCCTCCGTGACACGAACCGCGTCGACATAGGAGGGCTTGCGCTTGTACTTGGTGATCTCCATGTCCCTCAGTATTGGTCGTCGTTGACGTACTTGAACTTCCGTCCGATCCAGAAACCGAACGCGAAACTGATGGCGCTGAGAAGCCATCCCACGATGAGGAGTCCCATCACTCTCCGATCGGTCCCTCCTCGACTCCGTATTCGGCCTCGAGCGGGTCCTCCTCCATCGTGATGTACATCGTCTTGACGTACGCCTTGATGCCGGACTTGCCGCCGATGTCCCAGAAGTGCGGACGCACGATGAGGTCGACGTTGGTCATGGTGATCCAGTCGAGCTGCGAGACGTTCTTCTCGTGGATCTGCGTGCGCGTCGTCGAAGTGATCAGCATGACACGCGGGGGGAAGACGTCGAACCGGATCGCCACCGGGAGGTACCACGTGACTCCGTCCTCCTCGTAGCCCTCACGGGGGTCGAGCTTTTTGACCGGCCAGCCGTCACGGGTCAAGATCTCCGCCATCTCCTCGTCGATGACGACGGCGAAGTTGCGGTCGCCCTCCTTGTTGTACTTCCCCTCCTCTCCCCGGAAGTTGCGGAAGATGATGCGGACCCCTCGCATGAGGATGGTATTGTCCTGCTGCGGCAACTAGATCACTCCTTAGTGAATTGCGCGATTGAGGTTTCTGCGTCGTTCTTCAGTTTCTCGAAGTACGACATGTCGATCTGCAGGTTCTCCATGTCCTTTGCGATCTCCGCATCGATCCACAGATGCCCTGCGGTTCCAGCGACCTTGTAGTACTTGTCCTCGTTCAGGCGATACAGTACGCCACCGCCTTCGAGAACAGGTACAAAAAGCCCAGTACGGCCAAGATGGCGCATGCGCCGGAAATCAGGACTATTGTCAGTAGTCCCCTCCATGTCGAGATACATGGTGCCCTTCGTGACATTCTTCTTTTCGCAGAAGTCACGGAACACGAGCTCCTCTCCGGAAAACAACGTCTTGAACACGTAGGGATGCTGGAACTGCGCGCCTACTGCTGTCCACTCCTCACCCTTTCGAGCAACGAACACTGCGTCGTTGGTCAGGATGAACTCGTCGTACGTGACCTCATGCTCGAAGTCATAGCCGTACTTGGCTCCGTATTCGATGATGAACTTGATGACGTCCTCATCAGCATCCGGAATCTTGACCGAGTCGGTCTTGATGTGGACAACCTGGTGACCGCCCTTCTGCAACTGGTGCTTCAGGTCGATCATAAACAACGCTCCTCGCTTAGCGACGATGTTGTCCTTGTTGCGAATGTCCCGGAACGGATTGTCGAACGAAGCTGATGTCAGCCCGTAGACAGTGTTGATGGCGATCTTCAGCGCGTAGGCCAAAGCATCCGCATGCTCTTCGTTTCGAAGGTGGGGCTCGAGCCGACCATCGAACATCTTACGAGCAGAATCGAAATCCCGACGCTTGACGAGAACACGCGCACGCATGAGATCGCTGAATGTCCCGGTGTAGGGCCCAAAAAGATTGAGGTGTACGATGCTCGCCGGGTGCATGCTCGCAATGTCCAAGACCGCAACGTTGCTGTAAGCTCCAGGCTCGCTATAGACGTACCCTCCTTCTCCGGGATCCTCCCCACGATAAGAACTCTTCCCGAAGTCATAGGCATACCCGGGAAACTCCTTGCTGAGATCGGTGTACACGAACTTCTTCTGCGGGAACTTGTCATCCCCGAAGATGATCTTGGCCGTGTGTCGCTGTGTTGTGTCGTTGACGGTCAAGCCACTGAGCTCGGCCAGAATCTGGCGAGCAATGAAATCACCCTTGCGATCCTCGAAGACCGCTTCCGTCGCGATAACGTCGTTCACGCAGTACTCGACCACGCGATCCCAATCCTTCTCGTCGACCGGCTTATCCCATGGCAAGTCCAGCTCCATGTGATGGATACCCAAGTCGATCTCGAACTGCTTGAGACCTTGCCTCTTCGTGCTGAAGTCCCAGATGTCCGCATACGACAAGCTGTACGCAGCAGCGTATGGAGCATTCTTGTTGTTCTCCACCGCCAACTTCTGGCTCAGCCGATAGAGCTCCTCGAGCGTCTTCCCCATCGAGGCGGCATACAGGATGTGGTTGTCGTAGCGGCGGTTGTAGAAACCCACCAGCTTCAACTTGAACAGCTCACTGACCTCATGAGCTGACGGATTCACCATCCTGACAACTTCGTCGCCACCCTGATACTTCCAGCAGATGACGAAGAGATTGGGATACACCTCCACGTCAAAGAAGACGAGACGATCGTCCGACTCGACATCCACGGACTCGATCTCAGAATCCGAAGCCCACTTCATCGTCTGCACCGTATCCAGACACGTCTGGGCCTGGTGCGTCGAGTTCACTGCGAACGTCACGATCTTGTGCCTCATGTCCGTGACGTCGTACTTCATCCCAGAATCGTACGCTTCCTCGAGGATGTGGTGAATGAAGTCCACCGAAGGCTTCGTGCCCGGATGGATTTCCTTCCTCAGGTTCCTCTCGATGAGGTCGCGCAGACCTTTCTCGCTCTTGATTGTCTTCTCTTGGAGAACCTTTGCCTCCTTCTGCTTCATCGGCAAGCCAGATGAAATGTGTCCAATCTCGATGTTGTTGCATCGCAATAGCTTTCGCCGAAGTGAACTACCACCCTGATAGACCTTTACTTCAATGCCAGGGGCAAACTCCTGAGCCAGAGAATTGACATCTCCATCGTAGTAGTAATGGAGATGAACACCGTTACCCGACCTACTAAGCTCAGCGTAAGTGGGAGGCCAAGCTGACGCTGCTTCGAGATTCCTCTCAAGAGCTTTATGTCCGTTCAAGTCCTTGAGATCGAAATCGATGCAGATGAGATTTTCTGGGACTTTTACCCAGTGGAGTTCTCGCGTGTCAATATCTGAAAGTGTGGATCGAACGTTCGCCCACTTCTTAGCAGGCATCTCGTCTTCTCCTGCCAGCTGCGCAGGATACGGAGCGAGAACGTCGTCCAACAGAGATGTTGTCTCTTCCATCACCAGCGAGAACACCTTCTTGTCCTCCTTGACCGGGACCTTGAATTTGTCAGCATTGAAGCCCCGGTACACACTACGGACCTGCTGATCGTCGACGCGATCACGATCCTTGAACTCGTCGAAGTAGTTGCGCAACTCCTCGCGCATCTTGTACATCGGCAGAGGACGATCGATTCCCGTCTCCTCGCAGAACTGCTTGTACCAGGGGTAAGCCTGAGACAAATATGTAAAGTCCTGCTTCTTGAAGACGTCGTAATACGCCTCGATGAAGTTGAAGAAGATGTCCGTCTGCAACATCATCTCGAACGGCCGGTATCCATTGTAGAAATTGCGACCCAATGTCTGATAGACATTCAGGCAGTGATCCGCAATCGCTCCAAGCTCAAACTCGATCCGACCCATCAACGTGTGATAGTGGTTCGTCGGAATTGTCACACCGGTAGGGTGAATATCAACGAGCCTGCGGATGATGCCCGACTTTGCGTCGGAGATCTTCACGGGCTGATTGGTGCCCATGAACAGCAAGGCATTCACGCGTGCGGTGTATCCGGACTTGTACTTCTCGTTGATGATCATGTCCTCGTGGGAGATGATCGAGTTCAACCGAGTGTTGTCCTCGATACGCGAAAGGTCCCCGTCGTGCTGAATCGCCACGAGGGGGTTGTTCTTGAACGCTTCGGTAGCGAACGTGCTGTCCGTGCGCCCCAGAGCCTTTCCATCGAAAACCGTGGTGTACCCATCGAACAGTCGGCTGATGATGTTCAGGATAGTGGACTTCCCGGTCCCACCAGAACCATAGAAGACAAAGAACTTCTGGATCTTCTTTGAGTCTCCCGAGATGATGGAGCCGATAGCCCACTCGATCTTCTCCCGTTCCGACGGTGAGTACAACGTGCTGACCAGTTCGTCCCACGCAGAAATGTCTCCGGGGGAAATGGCGTAAGGAAGGCGACGGCTGACGTAGTCGCTTTTCTTCACTTCGGTGTTCGAGAACACGATCTTCGAGTTCAGCGCGTGATACGTATCCTCGACAGCCTTCAGGTAATTCTTGAACTTGATCCAAGAACCACTGTTGAAGCTGTTCATGAAATTGATGGAACACGGAGCTTCTGCCTTGATAGACAGCTCCTTCGCGAACGCTTCAAGCTCCGCGTCCACCAGTCTGGCGACATCGTATTCATCCTGCGACCAGAGGCCAGTCTCTTCATCCCAGATGGCGTAGAAGGACTTCCCTCGAACCATGAGGTCCTTGGAATGACGGACGATGAAATCCGGAAATACGATGATCTCCTTGTCCTGCTTCTTCGTTCCGATCCTATAGAAGTCCACTTCACCCCCTTACATGAGATGTTGTTCGCTGAGCCAGTTGTGCATCTGGTACCAGATCTCGACCTTCCTTTGATCCTCGTTCGGCCAGGCGAGTGGGAAGAACCCACCTGTGCCGTCCGGCTCGTACTGACGCCAGACGAGTTTCTCAAGAATATCGTCGATCTCCTCCCGCTGTTGCGGGGTCAGTCGCCCTCTGTACTTGTCCAGACCGAGATGTTCGAACAGCATCCACGCCGCTTGAAGCGAGCCCATGCTGTTCTGGAAATCGATCCGACGAGAGAGAGCGACCAGTACCTCGAGTACGGAGACATGCACCAACCGTAGAGCATCGGAAGGCGCATCCTGTCCTGTCTCGTACAGAAACTCCAGACGGAGATCCATACCGTCCTGCAGTCGATTGTCATCGTTGGCAACGAACCACACGAACTCCTTCTGGTGGAGTTTGGTGCAGACGGGATGAATATCATCCACTGTCTCGTCGCCGATCTGCAGGATCAACCACTCGAGGTACTGGTGCCGAATGGCACTACCCGTCGTCATCGAAACGACGACGCCTTCTCGGAATGGCCGAATGCTCTATCTCCGGCTCCTCCTCCAATCCGAGAATCTCCTTCGCATAGTGACCCTTGTGCCTCAGGATCTCCATGTCCTGCTGCAGACGGTCGTTGCGGATGTAGACGACGTTCGGATCGTTGGATCCGTACCCGAACTTCGTCACATTGTCAAGGCCGACAACTGCGTCGACGTTGCTGATCCGCTCGTCCGCCTCATCGATGAGGACATCGTCCCCTTCGAAGTATGTCATCGTGACCTGATGACTGTAGCTGTCACCCGCCATGAACTCTTCCTGGTGGATGATGTACGGTGCTTCCTTCGTCCGATTGGCCACTTCTCGGTCGTGATCCCACGAAGGAAAGACGGGAAACGCGGTGACAACTTCTTCCGGCTCCTCGTCTTCCTCCGCGTACCGATTCGCTTCGACGATTGCGTCCGCCTCGGCGATGTCCTTCTCGATTGCGATTCGCTTGGCGATCTCGTCCAGAGACGGCTTGCGCTGCTCCGCCATCTCCTTCTGCCGCTCGAGGAGATCCATCTCCTTCATGCGGTAGTGATCCTTGATCTGCTCGATCTCGTCATCAGCGATCTGAGCGTACTTCGTCTTGAACTTCTGCTCGCAGGCGAAGTACATCCCGACACAGCCGATGCCAAACCCGACGAACCCACCAAGGAACAGAAGGTCGATCTCGTGCTTGGTCATCCGCGATGCCACCCGGCCTTGTCCTGGTTCCTCTCGTCGAGAAGCTCGTAGATGAGCCCGTCGACATTGAAGTCCAGGAGAATCGCTCCTTCGAGGCCGTTGACGAAGTCACGAGCCTTCTCGTTGTTCGCGTCGTAGATCCCGAAGTCGATGTAGTTGTCACCGTTTCCGAGATACCACCCGACGACGCATCCCGCCTTCGTCTGTTCCATGCCGAGAGACTTGTAGACCTCGTTGAGGAACACATAGCCTCTTGACTGCAGGATGTGGTTGTGGTACTGCTGCTGGCACTTGATGAAGTACAAGTTGTACTCCGCGTCGCGATTCCACTCCGACGACGTCTCGTCGAAGAACTTCGCGTAGACCGAAGGCGAATCGGGGGCAACCCGCACGACCTTCTTGTTCCGTCCGGACTCGTCGTCCTGGATGGTGACCGTGTGCGTCCCGTAACGGAACTCCTGGTCATCCGCTTCGCCGTACTTCGCGCGAACACGGGATCGGTAATCCTTGAATCCCTTGTCCAGTGCCACGAATGCGGCGGTGATTGCAGCGTTCCTCTGTTCGAGGAGGTTGTGCGACTTGGTCAGACAGCCGATGCCCGCGACGCCGAGAACGATGGCGGGGGCGTAGAGCTTGGTAAGGCTGACAGCGGTACGCGCGTAGACGACCGCCTTGTCCTCTTGGCGATCCGTCTCGCTGTACTCACGATGTTCAAGCGTGTTGATCCGCTTGAGATCGTTCTGCGCGGTCTCGAGGACCTCGTCGACCTTCAGTGTGGCACGGCAGGCGAGAACGGTGCTCCCCACCATGCTGACGACACCCACGCCGAAAAGGATCTTTGGCGAATCCTTCTCCAGCTTGAGCATCTGAAGACCCAGCTTTTGACTGAGTCCGTTTGGGATGAGCTTCATCGCCTCTCCGGTTTCAGTTGAAGTTGCTTTTGCATGTCCGTCTGACCCTCTTCGAGGGCTTTCTCGATCTTCGCCATATAAATGGCGTAGACCTGATCATCGCTCATGGCCTCTACCCGAGCTGCCCATTTCTCTCCCGGGTAGAAGCCACGAACGATCTCCCTGCGCGTGTTGTTGTCCATCAACCCAGAGGCGCAGGCTCAGGCAGATCAAGGAGATAGCCGTCACGGACACGCCGTGCGTTGGCTCCGCGCAGATCTGTCCAACCCCACTTCTGGTCGGTATGCGCGCTACGGATATCCGTGAGCTCGTAAAGATCGGCAACCGACACGCTGTCGTATCGCTGGAGCAGATCGAACATCCTCTCGATGACCTCTTCGGCCTCGACACGTGACGTCAACACGATCTCGTCGAAGTCATGCCGAGCGCGAGCCCTACGGCTCAGAGCCGGAGGCGGCCGATCGCTAGGGCGGTTCATCGCGTTGTAAGCGATGTGCCCCATCGGGTTGGTTCGCGAACTGCTCGATCGACGGAGGGACTCACCGTAAACGAGACGCTCGATACCCTGAGCGCCTGCCTGAACGATCATGTCCTTTGCGGCCGGGATGAGAACGTGGAACACCACGTACGACGCGGTCCCCTTCATGTCCTCTCCGAAGAACGTGTCGTGGAACCGCTTGCCAAGAGACTTCTTGCGCCTCTTGACCTCACCGGTGACGACCGCCTCGACCTTCTTGTCCTCTTGCGCCTCGGGCTCAGGCTGCATCTTTGCCCGAACGCTGTTGGGCGGGAATTCACTCATGAAATATGTCTCCTGATAGACAAAAAGAAAAACTAAGAATCCGTGTGGATTCTTAGCTTGGACGTACTACTTGGTGTCCTTCGTGCGGTTGCGGTACGCGACGATGCGGCTGGCGACGGTCTCGACGGCGGGGTCGGTGAAGCGACGTGCCTTCTTGGCAACAACCTTACCGATAACGAACGATCCGACCTGATTCGCGATGGAATCGGAGTCGAAGTCGGTGTGGTTCTCGATCTGGGTGCTGACAGCGGCACTGACGTTCAGGGCGACGGTCATCTCGACGGCCTTCTTGGCGATCTCGGTGTACGACATGGCAGAAGTGCTCCTTAGTTAGTGGGGTCTCATTATATGAGGTGTAAATTTCGCGAGCCGTGAGCCTACTCATCCCTCCGCTCGCTCTCTACGGGCGCCATCACCAAGGACGGGCTGGTCTTTCGTAGAGTCCTTGAGACCCCTCCCAAGGCTAAGTTCTGATCTCGTACCCGTCCTTCACCTTGGCGAGAAGCTCGTCGGCGTCCATCGCCTCTGCTTCCGCCTTGGTGATGACCTTGTCCGGCAAGCCCTGAACGGGCGTGGTCTCCGCCGTGTGCCGAACCTTCTGAGGATCGGCAGGTGTGGCTGCCTCAAACTGATCGAGGCCCTCCGGCATGAGCGCGTTGAAGAACTGCGCAGCCGTCTCCTCGTTCCTGACGAGCTCGAGGAGAAGCACGGAGAACGCGTTCGACTGCAGGAACTCGTTCTGGATCTCCTGGTTGTGGATGAACTGCTTCCCGTTCGGCGAGACCTTGCCGATCGAGCGCGTGACGAGGTTCTTGAAGAAGCTCCACACCTCCGCGCCGTCCTGCGTCTCGCGAATACGCTGAAGCTGTGCCTCGACTCCGCCAGGAGTCTCCGCCTCCATCTCGAGGAGATCGGCGGGCGAAAGATGGAACGCGAACGGGTCAGTGACCGTGTTCCCGTTGAAATCCTTGTAAGTGATGTCCTTCTTGATCACTACTTGTTCTCCTTGATCTGGAAGACGCAGAACTTCTTGGTGGTCTTCGGAGGGTTTTCCATGAAACGGACTTCACCGATGTCCCATCCACGGTAAGCCTTCATGTCAGGCCCAGCAGCCTGACGACGAGCGAGAAGCTCGGACTGAGCCTCCCACTCGTCATCCGTGAACAGAACGTAGTTCCGTTCGGGTGTGGCCACTAAGAGGTCGCCTCCTCCTTCGCGGCCTCGTAGCCGCTGCTGATGACCTCGGACACCGAGCTGCCCTTGTAGCCGAGGTAGTACTTGACGCCGACGCCGATGACGACCGCCGCGGCGCTGATGCGGAGGTACTTGGTCGGGATGTGGACGTGGAACTTGAGCACGTTGTCCGGCGTCTTCTCGGTCCCGATCTCGATGCCGTCGAACGACCCGTTCGAGTTGATCTCCTCGGCGGTGCTGTCGATGGCCTTCTTGTCGGCCAGGGACTCGTTGTGCATGACTGCTCCTTCTTGGATTGAATGACGCGAATGAAGTGCTGGTAGGGGTAATCACCGTTCGCCCAGACATATCTTCTACTATATTGAAGATAGAGATCTGGCCACCCTAAGACGGTTCACCAGCATAGCCGGGATTTCTTCCACAGGCTCCCGGCTGGGCGGGCCTGCTAGCGGGGCGGAGTCCGGCCCTGGAAGTTCAGTACAGCTTGTCGTATCCCGTGACCGGTCCGACCGTGAAGTCGAGCACGATGCAGGGACGGTCGTCGGTCGACATCTGTGTGGAGAAGTTGACCTCGAGAAGGCTGTTGCTATTCCAGCCCACCTCGTTGCTATGACGTGTCGGAGGCAATCCGATCTGGTCGTAGAAGAAGCTCAAACTACAGCTCATGTGGTGAACCAACTCGTAGTTCACCTTGTTCTCGGCCTTCTTGATTGCCTCCACGGAGCTCTCGAAATATCGCCCCGAGATGTTGTCATAGCAGAGCACGTCACCAGACCCTGCGATGATCACTTGCTTGTTCTGGACCGGATCGTTCTGAAGCCGGTCTGCTGCGATATCGTCGCGGATCTTCTGCTCGCGATTCTCGCCGAGCTTCTCCACGACCTTCGCCTTGTATTCCAGAAGAGTCCTCTCGGACACTCCGTAGGCGGCTGCCAGTGCAGCGGCCTTCTGTGCGTCGAGACGATTCGCCGTGATGATGCTGGCGATCGTGAGCACTCCTACTCCGACCGGTGGAATATAGAGCGGCCAGACCATCTTTGTCGCAGTCTGAACATCCAGCTTGACGTACTCGAAGTCAGTCTCCTCACGGAGACGGTACTCCTCTTCGGTGATCAGCTGAGCGGCCTTGTACGACGCCCGGCCCGTGAGAACAGCTGTTGTCACGGTTCCAACGACGCCAACCGCCGTGAGCAGGACTGACCTGTTCTCGTGCGCGAGACGGCTGGCGCTCCTGAATGTGTTACCGATGTCCACGTCGGTACCTGTCCACTTTCTCTTCGAAACGACGCGCGTGCTTCTCATCGATGTGGTCATACACCTTCTGGCAACCGAACCAGACGCCCGCAAAGAAGAGAAGCATGCACACGAAATATGCAGCGAACTGGAGCCAGTGCATTACTTCCGCACCAGCGTGATGCGCTTCGTGACTCCCATGAACGTCATGGTGAAGCGAAGCTTGTTGTTACGACGGACGAACGTCTTGTACTTGTTCTCGGACGCGAATATCGCGAATCGAAGAGCCTCGCGATCTGCCTTCGAGACGATGATGCTACCGGTGCTCGAGAACGAGCCCTTCCAGTACAGCAGCTTGTCACCATCCACGTTCATGTAGATGGTGATGACGTTGGCACGAGGATCAACAGTCGCCGAAACGAAACCATCGGTCGTGTGCCAGTTGCTCGGCCTCGCCTGTGCTAAAGCGGGGATGAACAGGAGAATTGCAGCTGTCGCAGCCGCAACCTTACGGGAGGACAACATACGTCTCCTTGTCTGAGGTTCGAGTGATGAGCTTGTACACGGTTGCGCACAAGAAAGAAACCCCGATAACAATCAGGGTGTTGTCTACGATGTGGTCAACAGCATCTTCGTTGATGTCGATGTTGACCTCGTGAGTTACTCGGACTTCGTCCGGGACGAACCTCCCCATTACTTCAGGGAGGCGCGCTCACGACGAGCGACTTCCTTGACCCAGGCACGAGAGCGCATTCCCTCGTGGTGGGTACGGAGTAGCTTGTTGATACCGCCCAGCACCAGCGACGCGGCGATCAGCGCACCGATGGGATTCCTCTCGGCCTCGGCCTGGAGGTTCTTCAGAAACTGGTCCATCGAGTACTCCTTGGGTTGTAGGACAAAAAGAAAATGAGAAGGTCTGCAAGGAGCGTCGAACTCTTGCAGAAGCCGTTGAATCTAATCAACTACATTCGTGTCAGACTGCTTCCTTCTCATTACAATGTATGTATTTTTCGCGAACAGAAAAACTGAAACCACGTGTGTGGTCTCAGCTTGATTACTTCATGCCCTTCTTGGATGCCTCGGAAATGATGTTCATGATCCGGTAGTGGCGCTCGAGTTCAGCGGCCTCGATCTGCGCGGCGTTGCGGCGAAGATGGAGGTTGCGCTTGGTCTCGCGGTACTGGCGACGGATGGCGTTCTTCATTTTGAATCTCCTGGAATGGTGTGGGGTCTCATTACAAGGCATGTATTTTTCGCGAACTACCGTCGACGAACTCGAACTGCTCGACGTCCCCACTGTCGCGCTGACCAGCAAGACGGGACCCAGAAGTCGAGCCGGGTCCTGCCGTCTGTGTGATCTCGCACCACCCAATGACGGCGCCCAGTGGGGCTGCGATTCACCAGGATATGCGTACCGATCGGGTACATCTCCGAGGCGACGGATCCAGCGTGAACTCGCTCTCCGTTTGCCATCGTTCCACCGAGACAGTAGGCGGTGGAGAATATGGTGATGATCTGCTTCACGAGAAGCATGGGGGTCTCCTTTCGGAAAAAGGAAAACCCGTGTGGGTTCTCCTCTGAACTACTACTGGGTTGATGCTCTAGCGGTCGAAGATTCGACGGAGCTCAGTCGCGATGTGGCGAATCGTGTAGTCGTCAGCGAGCCTCTCCTTCTCGGCAGGGGTGTCGATGAGGGCCTTGAGCGCGGCGATGCGCTCAATTGCCTCCATCTTCTCCTGCTGGGAAGTGAAGCTGCGTCCGACAATACGAAGCTCATCGGCGATCTGGCAGTTGATCGTTTCGATGTTGCGCTCGGAAAGCATTGTACTCCTTGTAGGTTGGTCTCATTACAAGGCATGCTTTTTCCGCGAAAAGGAAAACCCGTGTGGGTTCTCCTATGGGACTACTTCTTGAAGAAGTGCTTCAGTACGACGAACGGATACGCGACAACGCAGATGGTATAGTACACCACCGTCACCAGGGTGCGGGTAACGGCGTTGCTCTTCATCTCTGCGGCGTCGAGAATCTCATTGGGATCGAACATGATTACTCCTCTAGTAGGGGTCTCATTACAAGGCATGCTTTTCTCGCGAAAAAGGAAAACCCGTGTGGGTTCTCCTATGGGACTAGCCCTGCTGGTTCATCTTCTCGTTGAACTTACACTCGGCCCTTCGGTCGTACAGCTTCGCGATGCCGAGGCCAACTGCCAGTACGACGACGTTGAGGGCGACGTACTTGACGGGGTGGTTTCGGATCCAACGAAGCTGGGCTTCCTGGGACTTGTGGTAAAGATCGAACATGGGGTTCTCCTTGGGGTGGGGTCTCACTATATGAGCTGTTTTTTCCGCGAACACCCCCCGGGGTTTTTTCAGGAGGCAAAAAAGAGATGCCATGTTTTTGGCACGACACCTCTTTTTCGTTTGACTCTACGTCAGAACTGCGGGTTCTTCGGAGTGATGATATGCGACAAAGCCTTCGACGTGATCACGTTCACGTGCTCGTGCCTGATGATCAGTCCGATTCCGATGAGGTTGGCGGCGACCGTGACCAACGTGTTGTAGCTCACTCGATCGGGCTGCGGTTCTGCAGCCTTCATCTTGTGAAGCGTAACGACGTTGTTCATGGCCCGCTCGTACTCATCGGTACCGGGGTTCTTCTCATTCAGGGCATCGAACGCGCGATCGAGCTCAGTATCGAGCTTTGACGGCGTATCTGTCCTCTGGAACATCTTGGTCCTTTCAGTTAGGGGTCTCTCTCACTATAAGCGATGCTTATTTCGCGAGAGCTTCCCCTGCTGAAGGAGCTACCTTGAACCGAGCTTCGTCCATGTCCTTTAGGACAGCGGGATCGTCATTGAGATTCAAGGTATAGGTCAGCTTGCCACCGATATCGGTGACGCCGATGACGCCATCGAACTTCTGGTCCGAGTTGTTCCAGCGCACCGACGAGATCTGAAGAATCGTTCCTAGGAACGTGTCGACCACGACAATGGTCCCGACGACCTCCTGCGCCGAGGGAAGGCCCCAGATGCCCGCAAGCGCGAAATATGCGGTACCGAGGGCGGGGAGCAGGACCAGCGCGAGGAACTTCAGCACGTCGTACAACTTCCCAGTGATAAGAACCGGCAAGGGTGTCCTCCCTATTGTGTCGAACAATCCACGTCTGAGAGAGCGCGAACTGTTGCCTGATACGACTGGATGCTGCGTTTGAGATCTTCCACCGTGATCCCGCCAATCCCATTCGGATGATCGATCAGAAATGCTTGTGTCTGTTGTGAGCGATCCACAGCAGTCTGCCGAATGGTGCACAGAGCTCTCGTATTTCTCAAGCTCTGACGATATGTAAGAACAGCCATCCCCCCTACAACGATGTAGAGGATAATCGTCAAAGCGATCAGAATACGGAGCCACCTACGCAACTCCTTGGCGGTATGCAACGACGGATCCGAAAGATCGGCTTTGGGAAGGAGCTTGTCCGTTGCACGCCTCTTTGGGATCTCATCGAACTCAGAAGTCAAGGGGAATACCTCTTTCTCTAAGAACCTCCTCCAACTGCCGGATACGTTCCCGAGCTGCTTCCAGCTCTGTGCGCAATTGGACGATTTCCTCGTCGCACTTGTCGATTCGAGCGGTAGCCCAATCCCTTATGGACCGACTTTCTTCCCACAAGTCGTGAGCTTCGGTGCTGCCGATCTTGCCAGACATCCGATGCGCAGCTGCCAAATATGCACCTATAGCGCCTACTGAAGCAGCTACGATCACACCGAATACGGGGTCAATTGCCGCAATTGGGAGCAAGAAGACCAGAATCACGACTGTGCTCACCCCCATTAGTCGATGACCGAGATCGTCGGGTATGCTCGTTCACCGTTCTGATCCTGTGAGCGAATATACTCGGTGATTCGTGCCTTTTGCAGCACTCCCCTGAGTGATTGCAATTCGACAATGTCGCCGAGTCCGTAATCCCTTCCGAACTGGTACTGCACTTGTGGAACAACTTCGCCGTCCACTACCTTGACGTAGTTGTTGTTGGCCAGAGCGTCGCGGGCCCTCTGATTCAGGACTTGTAGAAGAACGGACGCGGATCCCCCGACCTTGTCGGTCGTGAGGTCGTCCGCAAAAACCATAAGTACCCGTCGGTTGAATCCGGTGGCCGTTGCTGCCTCACCATCCGCATACGCAACTCCCGATTGCGTAACTCCTGCGACAGGATTTGCAGGAGCAAAGGCGTAGGCAACGTTCTTGTATCCCGCAATGGAGAACAGCTCCTTTGTGTTGGTCAAGGAGTCCACGTTGGGAGAGAACCTAACCCGCGGATTCGCACTTTGCCCACTGGTACGATCCTTGCCCTTGTACGTCGAATATCCGAGGTAATAGACCGCTGAGGAAGCGCTGACAAGCTGAAGACTCTGACCGACCTGGTAAGTCTCGGCCAACTGCTCGAGAGCGGTGTACAGAGGCCCATACGGAACGGCTAGAGCGACTGCAGGAACTGAGTCATCCATGCCCACAACTTCCAACCCCTGAATGACTTCACGGGGTCCGTCGATCCCGTAAGCCGAACTGGACACGTATGGACCAGTCACACACATGTCATTGACGATGAACCCCATCGCCAGTCCTGGAGACATGGTGATGTTGTAGTACCGATCTGCGTGATTCGCAGAATATCGGATGAGACGGTTGTCGAGAAACCGCAACAGAGAAGGCCCAACACACTTCAACATCCCCTTCTCGATGCTATTCGTCTCGACGATCATGACTTCCTTCGACCCCTTCAGGGCTAGGAACGTTCCTTCTCTCAGTTTGGCGATGTTGTCCTTATTAGCTGGAAGAACGAGTGTGAAATCACCCGCCTTGGTGTATCGCTCGGTCCAGACAACTGAGTTGAAGTTGTCGACGACATCCCTCCGGAGGAATTTCTCATCCAGGGTGTAGAGCTCCATCTACAAACCCCCGAATCTCGCAAAATATGAGAGCTCCCAGTTCTGCCCAACAACCGGTGTGAACACCGACATCTTGTTGAGACCTGGGAAGAGCGTTGGCCACACCGTATCCGATGAGATGTCGTTGAGGAAGTTCTGAACTGCTCCTGTGACCAGAGATACGCTGCGAACGTATTTCTGTCCATGCACAGAATTCATCTCCCAACGAGTGTCTGCGGCAAGAGCTCCTCGAGCAGCAAAGAGCTGTGGAGAGTACTGACCCGTCAGGTTGACCTGGATCACGTCCGTGCCAGGAGTACCTGAAGCTTGCGTGATCTTGAGAAGAACGCCCGTCTCCACAGATCCGATGTAGTCGACGTCGTCCCACGTCGTGCCATCACTGGTCAGACCTGTGATCACTGTCTCGTCAAGAGCGACGAAATCCGGAGAAGGACAGATGATCGAGACCACGATGGTAGGGGTCTTGACGAATATGTTCGGTTCCATGCTCTCCACATAGCCCTTGATCTGGACTGTGGGGAAATGCGTGCTGTGGAACCTCAGCTGCACGAGCAGCTTGGGCATGAAGTAGTTGTACAGGAGCTGTCTAAGCTCCTCGACCGTTTGAATCGCCCAGTCAGGATGAAGGCCGATGGTAAGCACGATGTTCCTCTTGCCCACAGAGGAATCGATGAACGATTCACCGTCGTACGCGCCGAATGGTGTTGTGACGATTGCTGCCTTGACCGGACCCAGACCAGCGATATCGAGTATCTGGATCGGGTCCTGGACAGCATCACTATCCTCATCCAGAGGCAGTGTCGGCACGAGCGATCGCAGACCAAGAACTTCAAGCTTCGTCAGCACTGCCTCCTCCTTTCTGAATATAGAGAGCCCCACCAAGGCCGCCCGAGGGGCGGGCGGGAGGACAGGTCCCTGGTGAGGCTCCCCTCGTCATAGACCAAGCGCGCTCTTGGCCTGTGACAATTGGTTGTTGGTCAGGCGGTAGATCTCCACTTCCGACAACGACTCAGGCGAGTAGTTGTTCTGCTCGAACTTGAAGACGTTCCCACCTGTTTCAGCGGAAATATCCTCCGGAGATTGAGCAGACTGCATCGCACTGATAGCAGCAGCAGTCCGCGCTGACAGAGCTGCTGAGATCGGAGTGACATTGGAGAGATCGCCCAGCTGCGTCGCGTCCTTCTTGACCTGTGTGAGATCGAGAACTGGCGTGATAACTGGGTTGATGTCCATGTCAACATCTGTGGGGACATTGCTAAGGGTATCGCGCAGGAGCTTCATCATGCTGTCCCCAGCATCGTCGATGAAGGTCATACCCTGCTCCATACCCACAGCCACGCCTTGTGCCAACGGGATTCCAATCTCGTCCGCCATGTACTGCGACGGTGACTTGATATGGAAGAACTTCTTGATTCGCCCAAGCTGAGCCTTGATCTTGTTGATGATCTGCGTGCCCAGCTGAGACAGATCGATGCCCAAGGCACCACTGACGATACCCCCGACAAGACTGGTGACGATCCGTCGACCTTCTCGACCAATCGCTTCCGCATTGTCGTCGATCCACTTTCGAATACCCTTGAGGGTGTCCAGAAGTGCATCACCAGCAGCTGTCACTACCTTGGTGGCATTGTCAGCGATGCCCTTGATGATCTTGGTTATCATCCGTGCACCCTCGTCAACGAGCTTGTCGATGTTGTTACCGATACCCGTGATGACGCGATTGACCATCGCTGCACCACGATCGATGATGTTGTCGATGCTGTTCCCGATGCCTGTGATGAGAGAGCCAACAAGATGCGAACCAGCCGACACGAGACGATTCGCGTTGTTGACGATGTTGGAGGCAAGCGAGATGACAATATCGACTGCTGTCGACACAACTCGATTGATGTTGTTGGCAATCCCCCGGAGGAAATTCACCAGGATGTTTACTCCCGCAGTGATGATCCGCGGATAGTTGGATGCCAACGCGTTCAGGAACTTGACCACGATGTCGCCGACTTGGTCGACAACCTGTGAAATATGGTCCGAGATTCCTTGCAGAAGCTGCAGCAGAAGACTCCATCCGGCCTTGATGATGGGTCCTGCATTTGCAGCCAGGGTGGTGAGGATAGCCGTGATGAGCGCTGTTGCCGCCTGAGCGAACTTGGGAGCCAGCTTGATGATCGCGTCCAGAACCAAGGTGAGGATCTGGACCATGGCTCCAACTACCTGCGGAGCCAATTTCACGATTTCGGCAACGATCTGAATCAGACCCTTGACGAAGTTGATCACCATCTGCGGCATTGCCAAGATCATCGCCGTCATCGCAGCGATGAACACCGACAATCCCTTGGCTCCCGTACCAGCGAGAATCTGGATCCCACTGGCCAGGAGTTTCACTCCAGCACCAACAGCCAGGACGCCTACGCCAAATATGGCCAGCGCAGCGCCCAGAAGGAACAACCCAGGGGCGGCGATTGCCCCGGCGACACTGATAGCAAGAAGCGACAGTGCGATGACTGCCAGTCCCTTGCCGATGACACTCCAGCTCATCGTCCCGAGGATCCCCAGAACCGGCACCAGGAGTGCCAGACCTGTGGCAGCCACAACCAACGCAGCTGCACCCGGGAGCGAGACGATCATGGCGGTCAGACCCACCGCCAGGACGAGCAGAGCAGCACCCATCCCGATGATGCCCTTGGCCAGAGTGCCGATGTCCATGCTCCCCATGAGCTTGATCGCTCCTGCCAGCACCACCATGGAGCCAGCGACGAGCATCAACCCCACTGCCATGATCGGCATTGTGGGTGGCATGGTGTCCATGGCCAGTCCGATGAGTACCAGAGAAGCGGCGATTGCCAGGATCCCCTTGGCCAGAGTTCCAAGACTCATGGACCCGAAGATCTTGACTGCGCCACCCAGCACGGACAGTCCTGTGGCCAGCAATATGAGCCCTGGACCAGTCAGGATCATGGACGGTGGAAGCATTCTCGCTGCCAACCCAATGGCAACGATGCCTCCTGCTGCGCCCAGCAGACCTCGAGCCATCTCCTCCCAGCTCATCGTGGCAAATATCTTCATAGCGACAGCCATGAGATTGAGCGCGATGCTGAGAGCGATAAGGCCTGGAGCAGCCAGAGTGAGACTCATCGACGCGCCCTTCATGAGCTGCGCGCCTGCGGCCAGCACGATCATGGCTCCACCGATACCAGCCAGACCTCGGAGAAGCTCGTCCCAACTGAGATGAGACATCGCGATCACAGCAATGGAAAGAACGTCCAGAGCCGCAGCAAGGATGAGCATCGAACCCGCAATGAGCGGCATACGAGCGAAACTTCCGCCCCCGCCGATCTTGTTGAGCAGGAACATGACTCCTGTCAGCTGAGCCAGACCCACCGTAATAGCCGTCATGGCTGAAGCCAGACGCTCGGGCTTGACCAAGGACAGAGCCACGACCGAAACCGACAGAACCCCAACCGCCGCTGCGATCTGGAGGACCGTGTTGGCCTTGACGTTCTGCTGCATGGTCTTGAGGGAGTTCTGCAAGACATCCAGAGAACCGGACAGATTCTTGAGTACTCCACCTCCGATGTCGATGTCCATCCCACCGCTGATGGCCTTCTTGATGGTCAAGAAGATTCCTGCGATGAGACCCGTCTGAAGGACGGTGAACACCTTGTCGAAATTGACGTTGCTCAGAGCATCGGCGATGTTTCCACCGATGTCGCCAAGAGCTTCCCCGATTGCTGACACGATAGGAGAAGCGATTTCCTTGATCTTCTCCAAGACTGAAAGGAAACCCTGCCATGCCTTGCTGGCGGCTGTGATGGATTTTGCCGCCGGGTCCATTGCCTGCCCCATCGCCCTGATGGAATTGGCTGCACCCGAATCCGTCTTGCCTCCGAAGAGACCGCTGAGAGCACCGGTAAGACTTCCGATGAGTTGCAGAGGTCCGCCGAGAATGTCACCAAGATTGGCGAAGAACGTCTTGACCTTATCGCCCTTCTTGAGCCACTCATCGAGCTTGACGATGAGATCGCCAATGCCTCCCGTGAATTGGAGAACTCCACCGGAGCCTTCTCCGAGCGCGCCGAACATGTGCCCTAGCGCTGTGAAGATTCCCCCGAGGATTTGCTTGCCGATGTCGAGCAAGGCGAACAAACCACGGAAGGACCGCCTGAGATTCTCTGCCGTCTCAGGTCCTATTTTGACTGACTCCATGAAGTCGCGGAAACGCTTCGTCAAGTCAGCCAGCTGAGCACCAGTGGTAGCCGGGAAGATGTCTCGGAAGGCATTCCGGATTGGCTTGAGGATGGAACTGAGTCCTTCGAAGCCAGCCTTGATTCCCTCGATGAGATCCTTCCGACCACCCAGATCCTTCCAATCCTGCAACATCGAATTGCGAGCATTGGCCGAATCGCTGATCATCCCGTTGATGGCGTTCGACATCCCGGTGAAAAGAGTCTTGGCCTCACCGAAATCACCGAAGACCATCTGCCAGGTCTGTGCCCAACCAGATCCGATGGATTCCTTGGCGGTATCGAGGACACCAGACAGGGTCTTGACCTGGGTGGCAGCATTGACCGCCATCTTGGCCTGGTCCTGAATGGCCTTGATCTGGGCTGCCGAGTACCCCTCAGCCTTGAGCTGAGCGGTTGTCATGTCGCCCGACAGCTGCGACAGCGTCTTGGTCAAGACATCCGACGTCAGCCAGGACTTCTCGCCCGGCTTGGCCTGGATCGACTCTCGGAAAGACTGTCCCTCGATGGTGACATTCTTCATCTTGCCCTTGAGCTGGACGGCTCCATCGGACAAGGTGCCCATGTGCTGAGCGGTCTGGACCAGTGCTCTCTGGAAGACCGTACCACCCATACCTGCGTTGACGACCGAGTTCCAGTCCTGCAGGCTCACTCGACCGGATGAGATCGCCTGCGACAGCTGGTACATCGCCGTTGAAGCTTGTTCTGCGCTTGAGCCTGACACTGCTGCCAGGTTGGCGATGCCCTTGATGGACGTGGTCGCTGTCTTGAGGTCCACACCAGCAGCCGTGAAGGTGCCGATGTTGCGCGCCATCTGCGAGAAGTTGTAGATGGTCTTATCGGAGTACCTGTTCAGGTCCAGAAGGGCCTTGTTGACGTCCTTGAGTTTGGCTCCGGACGCCTGTGTGTTGGACAGAATGGTCTGAACCGAGTTCAGGTTAGTCTGGTACTCCTCGAGACCACCCTTGATCGGACCAAACAGTCCAGCGGCGAGCTTCCGGCCCTGGTTAGCGGCCTGCGAGGCGACATTCCCCAGTGCAACAGCGGCAGCGCCCTGGATAACGCTGAACCCCTTGGCTGCACCTTGAATGGCCTCGTGCAACCCGGTGAAAGTAACCTTGCCGGAAGCTCGCTCGACCTCAGAGAAGCCTTCTGCTGCTTCAGGGAAGTGGAACTTGCCCTTGATCTTGTCCAGAGCTCCACTGAGTCCTGTCATCTGGACCTTGCCCGAAGCCTTCTCGACCTCGGAGAAGCCTTGATCAGCCTCAGGGAAGTGGAACTTGCCCTTGATCTTGTCGATGACTCCCGACAAGCCACCAAGAGTCACCTTGTTGGCTGACTTCTCGATGTCGCCCAGAGCATTGTTCGAACCCATGCTCGAGAGAGCGGAGTTGAGCTTGCTGATGTCGCCCAGCGCCGTACCGATTCCTTGCGAGAACTTAGTGCTCTCGAAGGACATTGCAACAACTTTGTCGTCCACTGTCGCCATCAACTCACCACCCTTCTCATCTCGGCTTCGATTTGTTCGAACACTGGCCTGATCGCAGGCATGATGTAGTCACGACCTTGGACATACCCACCTTGGCGGGTGCCGTGACCGTACTGCAAGATGACTGCGATAGGGACACCGTCCACCACATGACTGTTACGCCACCGAATGGAGTAGTATCCCTTTCGCTGAACAATCTCGTAGTACCAAGACTGCCCTGTCAGTCCACTTTCTGTAGGTGTGGCAGCCGACAGAGCAGCAACACCAATCTGTCCGAACTGAGACAGAGTGGCAAATATGTCGCCTTCCGACATCCGCTTTAGGCGATTCTCCAGAGCGTCAAACGACCCTCTTTGCGTGACGTTGATAGGCATGGCTACACCGCCGTCAGGCGAATAACCACGTACCCATCCTGTCCTGAGTCGCCGTATATTGTGGGGAGCTGATTCAGAGGAGTTGCTCGAGCTCCACCGGCACGACCAGGCACGATGCTTGCGGCTCCAGAGCCACCCGTATCGGCCGAAACGCTGGTTGGATTGGAGTAGACTGAAGTATCTCCAGGATCGTAGCTACCTCCTCCTCCCGAAGTAGCAGCATTGGCGGTGACGCCAGAATATGTACCGACGCCTCCTGCCCCTCCTCCGCCTCCTTCTCCGATGACCCCGTCCCAGTCACCCCAAACTCCAGCAACCCCTGGAGTTCCTGGTCCTGTGGCAGTCGGAGTACCAGCAGTGCCACCTAGTGCACCTCCTCCGGCGAGAATCCTTCCGCCACATCCACCCTGTCCGCCATGCGCCTGGGTGCTAACTGTTGTGGAGTTGGATTGAGCTCGTTTTCCACCGCGTCCTCCGGAGGCCATGCAGATGTTCCCAAACGAGGAATATCCACCATCTTCTCCGTCGGTTGTTACCTGCGGATCAGAAACGTGATTGACTCCAGCAGCTCCCCTAACTCCGACTACAACATCGACAGAAGGAGGAAGACCACCTAGAAGCCCTTTGGCTCTGTGTGCTCCTCCTCCCCCTCCTGCACCTCCGAAGTTGCGAACTGTCGTACCGGTGTTTCCGGTATCGATCCCGCCGCCTGAACCTCCACCCGCACCGATACAGATAACGTCGTAGTCGGTGTATCCCTGATCGATGTACTGCTGTGGGATGAACGGTACCCCATTCAGCAGTTTGACCGCCAACGGGGGTGGCTGGGTGAAACTCCCAGCGAGCTCGAGTCTCATGCCTCCTCCGTTGTCGTGTCAGGCCCGGAGACTTCGAGGTTCACCTCCCGGGCTTCGGTGTTTTCGACTTCGACTACTTCAGCAGTTGCCGCTTCTCGTTCTTCCTCCGGCATTTCGTTTTCCGCCTGGAGCTTTGCCCATTCCTCTGGATCTTCGATGACCGGAAGAATGATCTCTTCTGATTGATCGGTCATTGCGGTGACCCCACAGCGACGAAATTGAATGGACAATCGCCGACAGTGTTTGCCGTGTTCCACACGAAGGTGTTGACGACAACCGTGTTACTTTCGTATCCCACAACACCACAAAATGCTGATGCCGCGATATACGGAGTAACGGTGCATACGTAGGGCTTGAACTTGCCATCAAATGTGATGGTATACTGTCCGGTTCCGATCTTTCGAACCGAAAATCCTTCACCACCATTGATGGTTCCATCGCTGTTCACACGACCAGCGACGATATCAGGAACACGCTTACGCTTCACGCCATCACCACCAGATCGAGAAGGTCCGATGGTTCGATCGAGTCGAAGACGGCAAGAATACGCCCAGCCTCCATCGTCTCGATGTGGTTTTCCGGAGATCTTGGGCTGGCAGGAAGCGCCTGCGAACCCAGATTGTACAGAGAACGGATCTGTTCCGCTGTCAGAGCAGAAGTATGAACGAACACGGAATGCACCTGACCGTTGAGCGGGCCAGCACTACCATCAGGATAGTTTCCGATTCGGAAACGATTGGCAGCACCCGAGAGAACGACCGAGTTGAGAACCGTAGAGGATGCGACGAGCCTTCCGTCGACATAGATCTTCTGCTTCAAACCGTCTGCCGCAGAATTGTCTTCGACAACGACACCGAAATGCCACTTGCCATCAGCCACGAACAGACCATTGAGCACTGTACCTACGGTTTGTGCGTAAAGAACGCCCGACGTCAACCCCATGACGGAACCAGCACCGGATGAAGCTCCAGATCCCCACCCCATGATGCATGGGACAGTAGTGCTTTGATACGACTTGAACCAGGCACCGTATGACCGAACAGTGAGACCTGACGGAAGACCAGCGTCAGAAGAACCCAAGCCTGCGTGAGCTCCCTGGAAGTTGTACGCGTGATCCTTGACTCCATCAGCACCGGCCACACCGCTAAGTGATCCTCCACCGCCAGCTGATGCAACTGGTACGTTTGCTGAGCCTTCGTCTGTGAGTCCGCCGTTGACGAAGTTGTAGAGACGGAGAGGCTGCGACGGAAATGCTCCAGGAGCCAAGACAGCACCCCTTTTACGACGACGAATGCTGATCCGAGGTGTAGTCGGGGCAACACCCAGAGCATGCGGGATGCTGGCTGCATACAGATTGCGAACCTGCTCCTCGGAAAGCACCTCAGCCGATACGAATGCTTCATCGATACGACCGTAGTGCGGTGAGGCTGTCGCTGTGACACTGTCAGCACCGGCTCCACCAATGTTCAGTGGCGCAGAGCTGACAAATGGTACCACCGACTGCATGATAAAGACCGCATCGACGATGCCATCAACGTACAGCTGAAGAATCGTTCCATCGAATGTCGCCACGATGAAATGCCAACGATCGTCACAAACGTCTTGAGTTCCTGGATTTCCGAGAACGTTCGATCCCGTGTTGGAGATCCATCCCATGGCATGATTGGACGCATCGATCTGCAGCGCCCAGGCGTACGTTCCTGCTGCACCAATCTTGTTCAGAAGATACTGCTGCACGCCACGCTTGGCAGTCCTCACCCAGCATCCCCATGACCCGACGCGAAGTCGGAACGAATCCGCAGCGCCAGAATCGGGAATATAGAACGCCTGCCCCGTGGAACCAGAGAAGACCGCCGCCGAAGCTGCTGATCCGTTGATCCCAACACCGAATGGAACCGTTCCCTTGTTGGTGAGGGTGCGGCTATTTCCTGAAACGTCGGCAGTGCTTCCGAGATTCCAGAGACCGAGTGGTGCACTCAGACCCAAGTTCGTGAAATCTGCTGCTGCCAACTGCCTTCCAGCACGAATCTGAGCAGTGACACCAACATCAGGAACAGCGATTCCACTAACAACGGCAAGCGCGCTTCCCATTGGCCCAGTAGGACCGATCGGACCACGAACCGACCCAGCATTGACGAGGGTTCCATCGTGCTTGGAAAGGAACAGGTTGTCACCGACAACGTCACCATCCACGATCGAAGCTGCTTCGATCTCCAGCATCCGTTCGGCGGTAAGTCCTGTGATTGTGCCCATCTTCACCTCCTCACTCTGGATTGGTCGTGCTCACGGTGTATGTGTCCGTATCAGAATATGACGCGTCCACGTTGTTCACTGTAAACTGGGTGGGGCTGTCCATGGTGACGAACTGATTCGCCAGATCGACGCCAGTCCATGTGCCATCACCATTATCGATGACGACAAAGGAACCGTACATCTCCATGAGACCGGTGATCTCGTCGACGTCAGGTAGCCTTGGATTGACGTCAGACGTTCCGTAGAGAATGCTCTCCACGGTGGAAATGATCTCGGGGTGAGCCTTGGTCGAGTCGATGGAAATATGAACGACCGGTCGATATCCTTCACGTGAGACAGGAACACCGGTCAACGCCCATCCGAACTCTGCGGGTGTGATGTTCTCCTCGAGTGTGTTGAACGTCATCGTGTCCGCTTGGGCCATGATGTTGTACAACACATGAAGCTTGTACCCATGCTCGATTCCATCGAGATCATTACCGATACGAGTTCGGTAAGACAAATGGAATGGCTTGGGTGGTTGACCGTGGTAGAACATCCCTTGAGCTGCTTCGGCCGAGCCGAGAACTGCGTCGAACTCCTCCGGGTAAGTATACGCCCGAAGATGTCCGGTGAAATCTCCGGGGGTCATACGCTGGAGGTACTTCACGCCATCGATGTAGAAGGCGGCAGTCTCTCGATCGTACGATTCTTCGACTCCACGCAGTCCGTTCCATGCAACTGCGCTTCCGTCCTGCAGATATAGGACACCGCGATCGACTCCGATTTCGTAGAGCCGTTCTCCGGTCTTGTCCCACTCGAGTACTGCCAAGATTCACCTCCTAACCATGCGATTTGAGCTTGGCACGACGCGCAGCGTTGAGCTCACGCTGCTGAGCTGCTGCTTCAGCCCTACTCATCTTCTTGGGCTTGGCCTGCTTGATGTTGCAGACTCGAATCAAAGTGAAGAGCCGGTTGAGATGCCAGTTCTCACACTCGAACGGGATGTTGAAAACAGTCATCCAATAGTAGACGAGTTCTGCGGTGATGATGTCCTTCGTTGGCGGCGCATTCGGAGAGTCTCGGAACCAGGTCGCCGTCATCTTCTTGTTGATGTAGGCGTTGATGTCCTCGACATTCTCCTTTGAGAGCTGAGAATAGATCTCATCGGGAACGTCAGGAGTCAGAGTCATGCATTTGACGTACTCGAACAACTCATCCTCGGTTTTGTCTTCCGTACCGAGAAAGGGCTTTTCGAACTTTGACTCCCATTTTGACAGTGAAACCAGAGAATGCTCAAGCTGCAGAAGCGTGCCGCCTTCCATGACAAACTCTTGCGAGGAGTTGTTGTACATTTCAACTCCTGCAACCCTGATTGTGAGCATCCTCTGGTCCCTCCTGTCAGAACTACTACGGCCCAGGCGTGACGAGAGCGATGACCTCGTCCGGCGTGGGGAGATGCGGCTCGGAGGCAGCGCCACCGTAGAGCTCGGTCTCGAGCGCCGTGAGATCGGCCGACGCGACGACCGTCGAGTCGACGACGATGAGTGCCGTCGGAGCGAAGCCCGTGACGGGAACCGGTGTCGTCGAGACCTCCCACGAGAACGAGATCGCCTCGGGGGAGTCGTTGATCGTGCCGTAGGCCTTCTCCGACGGAGCGGCCTGACAGCCGTAGACGAGATGGAGCTTGTATCCGAAGGAGTCACCCTCGAGATCGTTCCCCTTCTTCGTCCGGTAGCAGAGACCGAAGATCTTCCGTCCCTGCTGCCCGAGCACGACGCCGGGAGTCGGCTCCGCCGAACCGTCCGCCGCGCCGAACTCGTCCGGGTAGGTGAACGCCTCGACCGTCAGGCCGAACTGCTCGGCCGAAACGAGGTTGAGGTACTTGATGTTGTCCGCGTACTGCGGCGAGGACTCGGCGCCAGAAGGCGACTCCGTCACAGTGGTGAGGCCGTTCCAGGCCACGCCGTCCGTGTAGTCCCCCGTCTCGTCGGGGAAGTACAGGACACCGCGGTCGACGCCGGTCTCGTACGTGCGCTCGCCGACCTGATCCCAGGTCAAAGCAGCCATGTGTCAGTTTCCTTTCCAGTACAAGGTGAACACGTCGTGGTTTAGGTCATCAGACGCGAAATGCCGATTGAATTCACAATACGGCAAGTCGGCCAATGCCCAGAGGGTTTCGCTATCGGGGTTTCGATCGATCAGCGTTACTTCGTACCGAACCCAGCGACGAACCTTGCTGTTGTCAGCAAAGTCATGTCGCATCGTCTCACGTGTATAGACGATACACGGATAAACCATCCGCACATTGGCAGGTGGCTGGAAATAGACGTTCGGTACGATCGATTCGAGCAATGACTGCAGCTCAAGTCGTTGAACGTGGGCCATTGTACACCTCCCCCAATCGCAGGATGAGGCGGGGAAACTCGACCTCGACTTCCGTCACGGTCCAAGCAACCCCACCCCACTCCACGAAGCGAATGGCGAAGTAGTTCTCATGTGCCCAAGCGTCAGCAATGACACTGATCGAGTTTGACGTACTGAGATCCTTGTTCAACTTGTCCGCTTCGGACAAGCGCCGCGCATCACGAACCACGTCTCCGTAATACGAGAGCTCAGTTATGACATCTGAGTACACCCCAGGAGCTGATTCCTGAGGGACTCCGAACCCGATCTTGCCGAAGAACCTCGCCATCGAGGACTGCTAGCCCCGGTTGGTGAAGGTCCAGCTGTCCTCCTGGTTCGTCTCGAAGTAGTGCCCGGCCGCCGCGGTGGCCTGGACGGTGAGCGACTCGCCCTCCGCCAGCGCGTGCGTCGACCCGTCGGCCAGAGCGGAGCCGTCCGAGGCGTCCGTGTAGGCGACGTTGGCATCCGTCGGGATCGTGACCGTGGTGCCGTCGAACGTCGGGGCAGGCGCCGAGATCTCGGTGGCACCGGCCTCGGCACGCCGGATGACGAGCGCCGAACGGATCTTCGTGAGCGCGCCGGAGAAACGCGTCTCGATCAGGTACTTGTACTGGTTGTAGTCGATGTCGAAGTCGTCGAACAGCGAGATGTCCCCACCGCGGTCCGCGCCGAGGGTGTAATCCGCCAGGTTGACGATGATGCCGACCAGGTCCTCCTCGCTCTCCATGACCTCGACCGTGACGATGCCCGAGACGCCCATCTCGGATGCGAGATCCGAAGCGGTGCGCCACAGGCGCCGACCCATGCCGTCCTTCGCGAGGATCAGCGAGTTCAGCGTCGGGAGCGTGGTGTAAAACGTCGGCGAACCGGAGCCCTTGTAGAACCGCATGTCCTGCATGACGGCCTCGACGAACGCGACCTTGTTGGCGTCAGTCGAGAAGTCGCCGTTGACGGTGACCGTCGCCGCGTACAGCTCGTGATCGTTGGCGATCGAGCGAACGCCCGCGCCCTCGTTCGCTCCCGACGGGTCCTTGATCTTGTCCTCGTCGTCCACGGCACGGCCGTCGCCGATGAGGATCGCGCGCGCGATCTCCTCCTCGAGGAGGAGCCGCATCTCGGCCTTCATCCACGCCACCACGTCGAAGTCGGTGATGTCGATGATGTCGTCGCGGTCCAGCTTCTGCTTCTTGTACACCGTCGCGGGCGTGGTCGACCGCGTGGACACCCCGAAGAACTCCTCCTTCTTCATGGTGCCCTTGATGTACCCGCGGGCCCGGGCCTCGTCGTGGGTGATGTCGGCCCAGAAGTTCTTGACCCTCGAGAAGGGCGACTTCCGGGTGCCGTTGATGACGGACTTGACCCACTCCATCCGCCGGGCGTCGAACTCCGGCGTCGCGGAGACGGCACGAGCGTCCGGGAACAGCGTGTCGATGTTCTCGATGCCGTGCTTGAGCGCGTAGTCCTCGACCGCTTCCTTCAGCGAGCCGCGGCGTGCCGCATCCTGAACGATGCCCTTGATGGCGTCGTGGCTCAGGGTGTGCTGCGCCTTCGGCTTGTCGGTCGTCTGCTCGCGCTCGGCCTCGAAGGCGTTGCGGCTCATGTGACGGATCTCCTTCTCATCGTCGTTGTCGGTGGCGGTCTGCTTGGCCTCTCCGCCGGAGTCCCCCTCCTGCTTGCCCTCGAGGGCGGCCCCCACCATGTAGTGGACGACCTCCTTCTGCTCGGGCGTCATGGAGTCGTAGACGTCCTGCACGGTCTTCTCGTCGTTGCCCTTGGAACTGCTGGACGACGACTTGTCCTCGTGCTCCAGCTCGAGGCCGGTGTAGATGATCGCCTCGTCGTCGAGAACGATCTGCTCGTCACCGTGCTGGAGGGTGATGTTGTCGATGAACGCGCCAGGATTGGCGCCCGCCAGAACCAGCGAAACCTCGCGGATGACGCCGTGCATGACGGACGACGCCTTCTCGAGAAGCTGGTTGGCGTAGATGGAGAGCGACTTGACGTCATCGTGAGAGATGAGCTGCTTCGCCGTCCCGGCCTTCTCGGTGTCGTTGAAGAAACCGTAGCCGTACACGCCGTCATCCCGATGCTCGAGCTCGAAGTGACCGAGCACGTTCTCGGGATCGTCGTGCTGGTGCTGCCAGACCATCGGAACCTGCATCCCGTCCTGATGCTTGAAGGCATCGGGCGTGATGGTCCGACCGTCGGAGCACTTGATTCCGAACTTCGTGACGTAGCCACTGAAGTCGGCCTTCGTCTTCACTGCCATTTTGAC
>AR_comb_assmDRAFT_10134034_pt1 | contig 35205 bp, 49 predicted proteins | sample ArasoioldDNA_FD_10543 | JGI IMG/M metagenome (IMG submission 10543) | reverse complement strand
TTTTAGAGAAAGCCGAGAAAATTGGCCGGGGGGCGACCGAAGGGAGCGGTACCCTCAACAATTATCTGAGCCTAGGAACCTCCATGCCGTTGCACACGTATGGTACCTTTCTGACTGTGTCTGCCAGAGAGATTTTCATGCCAGAGGGGCAGTGTGCTAAATGCGGTGAGGCCGCTCCTACAGACGTTTTCCTGCTTTGTGAACTCGACGGAGAGGAAGACGAGCTAGCCTTCTGCAGCCCTGAGTGCAAAGAGAAGTTTGTGCAAGGAATGATTGCCCTTATGAAGGCGATCTGAATTGTTAAGAAATTGTTAAGACGATCTATTAAAGTAGATATAGGATATTTAGATGGGGACTGGAATAATCGAATGCCCGGAGCATGGAGTTATTTACACTCAGCCTAATGTCGGGGTGGGTTCTGTTATCAAGGCTGGCGAAATGATTCCCTCTGACCCCAAGTACCCAAGGCCGACAGCAGGAACAAAGATCATCTGCCCCATCTGCAGTAAGAGTATGAGTATCACCTTGAGTCATGAAGAAAGGTAGGCCCCCTAAGCGGAAGATTTGCGGCGCTTGCGGCGCGGCGATCCGGCAGAAGGATTTCCTGGCGGGGAAGATTCCGTATTCTCGGTGGACGAAGAATCATTACTGCAAAGTGGAGGATTGGCCTCAGTGTTCTGCTCGTCGGGAGAAGGCAAAGCGAACCCAATCGGGTTCTTCTTAATTTTCCTCGCTTTCTCGTAAATTAATTGGTATCCCCATTGGCCCATGTGGCCTACTTCAGCCCAACCGTCATCCATTGGATCACCGGGTTCGCCGGGATTTCTTCTGTGTGGGATTTCCGGCATATTGAGATTCTATCGATTTACAATCGAAGATTACTCAAACTGTTGTCAGGCTTCTAAACTCTAGTAAGAGTGACTGCGGAAACCACAACCTCTCTATCAAACTTCCTCACGGATATGATCGCACCGCTTCAGGAGTCCTTCCCGAAGCGCACAGTCCTCAGCGACGAGTTGAAGCGAAATACCCGCCGGGAGAACTTCCGTGGTTTGCAGGTTCGTGTTCCGCTTCTGCTCACGCCCAAGCAGGGTACGGGTGGAATCGCCCAGACAGGTACGCTGAATATCGCTCGACAGCTTGATGACCGCGCTGCGTATATCACTATGGCGCGCGTTACTCACGCAATCGAGCTTTCAGTAGACCTCATTAAGGCGGCTGAGGGTGACAACTTTGTCGCGGCTGGCTCTGCACTTAAGCTTCACATGGAGCAGGCAGAAGTCGCCCTCTCCCGCGTTGAGAATGAGATGTTCTGTGGTGAAGGAACCGGCCTCCTTGCAGGCCCAGTCACCTCAGCTACTACAAACACCACCCTGGTTGTCGTCGGTACTGCTGCGAACTATTACCAGCTTTATCCGGGTCGCATTATCGATCTCTTCCAGACGGGTGGTACTTCAGTTTCTACCTCCCGCACGATTGTCTCCGCTACTACGACTTCCGTAACGCTTGACGCTGCTGTGACTGCTACTACGGGTACTGCAATTTACATCGAGGGTACCTTCGGTAACGCTACACAGGGTATTCGTCAGCCGTTTGCTACCTCCGGTACTTTCGAGGGTGTCGATCTTGGTTCGGTGATTGGCTTCCGCTCTATTGACGGACGCGGTACTACCGCCGCTGCAGACCTCACTATGTCCATCATGGACGGTGCTTACAGGCGCGTCATGCAGGCTTCGGGTAAATCCCCGGACTTCTGGATTGGCGATCCTGCGGTTATCGATAAGTTTGGTCAGGGTTTGGTTGGTCAGTTCCGTTGGCAGCCGAAGATTACCCGCCTGGATACAGGCTGGGAAGGCATCGACTATCGAGGTACGCCTCTGATTCCTGAGTTCGATGTTCCACCGAACGAGCTTTACGGCATCAATAAGTCAGCTATTACTCTCTACGGCTTTGGTCGAGGCCCGGACTGGGATGACATGGACGGCAATCGTTTCCGCCGATTCAACCGCTCCCTGCCTGTTGAGGCATGGCTTGTGGACTTCATCCAGCTTGGTATTCACCAGCCTAACGCCCTCGTCCGAATGCAGGGACTCAACCAGGCTTCATAATAAGCTATACTTACGGAAATGGCCGAGAAGAATTACTACACCAAGCACGGTGTTAACGAGACCAACAAAGAAGACGAGCCTATGCGCCCTAAAAAGCTCGGGAAGTACAAGAAGAAGAAGGGCGCTACTCTCGGTAAGTAAGCTCGGCGTGGTATTATCCCGCCCGTGGCGAGAAATAAAAAAGGACAGCATCCCAGTAAGAAAGCCATTCCGCATGAGGTAGCCGCTCTAGGGCCTAGAACCCATGAGCAGTTTGACTTCAACGATCCACGCCTGAATGAACTTTGCGAAAAGCTCCCTGGTGGTGTAGTCGCCATTATCGCTAACGAATCCGCCCGGTATACGATCTTCCACGCCTCAACTATGAGTCTGATTCTCCCCTACGGTTCCCGTTATGGATTCCATACGGGGTGTTACGTCGTAGATTCCTGCAACAGAGCTTGTTCAATGATGCTCCCGCAGGAAGATTGGATTATGTTCATGGGTGATGACCACGCTTTTCCACCTAATCTAGCCCTAAAACTCCTAGCATTGATGTACCGGGATGATCTGGACATCATTGCCCCTGTCTGTTTCAAGAGAGATTTCCCCCCGACTCCCGTTCTTTATAAGTACGGAGAGATGAAGCCTGGAGTTGACCTCTCTAAATACGCTTACGACGAGAACGAAGATAAAGTTCTCTACCCTCTGAATCTGAATGCTTTCCCCGATGGAGGGCTGATTGAGGTAGATGGGGCAGGATCGGCAGGAATGATCGTCCGCAGACGTGTCCTAGAAGCTCTTGAGCCGCCCTGGTTCCGCCTCGGAGTAGGACACTGGGGTGAGGACTTGGATTTCTGTAGACGCGCCCAACAGGCGGGTTTTAAGATCCACGCGGATCTGGATATGTCCCTAGGGCACATCATTAATACCGTCATCTGGCCTGAGAGAACTGACACCCATGAATGGGGTTGCCAGTACGATCACGGGAACAAGGGAGGATTCTTCTTAACACTGTGAAAGTAGTAGTCACAGGATCAGAAGGTTTTATCGGCAGGAATCTCTGCAAGAGATTGGAGGCTGCGGGTGACGAGGTGTACGGGATGGACACTAAGAGCGGGACGGATATGTTCGGTAGCTTCCCGCGCTGTGACGTGATCTACCACCTCGCTTGTGTGAATCAGGAGGAAGCGGTCATCAAACCGGCCGCGAATCTTAAGGTCAATATCGAAGGAGCCAGGTACGCTGCGATGCAGGCTAAGTACTATGGGGCGCATCTCGTCTATACCTCCACTGCATCAGTATACGGTCAATCTCAGCATATCGCAACCCCTGTGGACGCCGAGATAAACCCCAAGACAGACTACGCGATTGCCAAGCTTGCTGGAGAACACTTTGTAAAGACCTCTGGTTGTAACTATTCCATTGTTCGTCTGAGTAACGTATACGGCCCCTTCCAGACCACAGATAACCCCTATTGTGGGGTCATCGGCAAATTCATCACTCAGGCGCTTGAAGGTAGTCCTATTACCGTAATTGGTGACGGGCATCAGACCAGGGACTATACCTATGTAGATGACGTAATCAACATCCTTTTAGGCCCCCTGAGTATGGATAACAGGACTGAGAATATCTCCAGAGGGGCTGAGGTTTCAGTGAATGATCTGGTAACAGTCCTTCAAGATGTCCTTACCCAAAAGCTTGAAGTCGTTAACATCCCTGAGAGGGTTATCGACGGTATTTCTCGGAGAAAACTAATCACTAATTACAGGTGTCCTACTAATCTGTATGACGGGTTGAGCAAAACTGTAGAATGGTATAAGCAGAATGGAACTCCAGGAAAAACAGGTTAACGAAGAGCTAAAATCAGTAGATCCCGAACTCTTCCTCGATAAACTCTATGACCGCGATGGTCAGTATGTTTATTACGCTGTTAGATATCCTGCAGGTCTCGGGGAGGAACCCCATACCTGCGTACATTGGAGAACAGTTGACGGCCCTCTGCCTCTTTCACTCGATATCGTGGGCGTGGTCAGGCGGCAAGAAGGTGACATTCGTGAAGCTATCAAACAAGCCACTGTCGCTAACGCTATTCGGAGAAATAGAATCAACACCGATCTCGCTGACGATCTCCAGGAACGCCTAGAGTGGATGGATAAATCGCGTAAGCGGCTTGGAATTTACGGGCCTTGGTCTAATCGGGCGAACTTGCCGTAACCTTAGCCCGTCTTTTATCTTCCATGTACTTCCGAAGCCCAGGCGAAAGCCTGTGGAGGCGGCTTTCCTGAGAACGCTCAGACCTGCCCCTCTTCTCTCTATTCCAGTCAACAAGTTCATCAATCCTCATTGAGGGATCGGCAGAGTCGTTATGCCGAGAGGCTTTATCAAGGATTACTCGGATATCCATTTGGGATACTCCGAACTGTCTAGCAGCCCAACCGATAGCGGTATCCCAACCAGACATCATCGCTCTAGCTGAAACCTCAGCGGCAACCTCTCGCTCTTTATCTGAAAGAAGAGAATCCATTACGATACGTATTCTACTAGTAGAACCATTGCAGAGTAATTATCTCCCGCCTGGAGGTTGGTAGTAGAAGTTCTAAGTCTGTCTCCCTTTCTGAGAAATACTCCTGGAGTAGGAAGAGGAAACCCACCATCCACTGAATAGGCTGTGATACCAGGAGCGAAGAAGTATTCCCATGTTGCGGAAGCAGTTCTAGCGCCAGCATCTCTAATTCTTAGGAACTGAGTAGTTCCATCATCAGCAATCAAAGATGGGTTACGGTTAGCTACGTTAGCATCAGTAACGAAGGTAAATCTAGCCGAATAAACGATCATGTCATCGTCTGCAGTATATGAGATTTCTGCTCCAGCAGCAGGGTCAGCAGAGGAAATCACTCGTGTCTGAATTGTTTGACCTGGAAGCGGCATTACTTAATTTTATAATGATTGGGTGAGCATCTTTTATCCAGGCGGCCCAAGACCAATAGCGCCAAGAATGAAGGCCCCAACTAGGCCCTTGGCCCCTGCAGCTTCCCCGTTGCTTATGGCCTTAGCTCAGAGGCCGAATGTTAACTGGCATCCTCCGATGCCTGGGATTCCGAATATCAAAATCCCTAATATCAAGCTACCTCCGCTCCCAAAGCTTCCTCCAATCCCTGGGGGTGGTGGAGGCGGCAGACGCCTGTATATGTAAGGTTTAGCTATGGCTGATGAAATCAGACAGGAAAACTCTGCTCACGCTATTCCTCGTAAATACAAAGATGTAGGGGATGGAACTTATGCAGAGGTTGTAGCTCTTGAATCTGGTTCAATTGGCGGAGGGGGAGCAGATCCTACTTACCAGGAAGATACGGCTTCAGTAGCCGCAGAGAAAGTAATTATGGCTGGAGTTGTCCGAAAGGACGCTGCAGCTTCGCTGGTAGATGCAGACGGTGACAGAACTGAATTGCAGGTAGATAGCCTTGGCAGATTGCGGGTAGTAGTTCCCGCAGGAGCTTCAGGGCTTACAGACACAGAACTTCGTGCCTCTCCAGTTCCAGTAAGCGGAACGGTAACAGCACAAGACGGCGGTGGATCTCTGACAGTTGACGGCACCGTAACTGTGCAGGATGGTGGAGGCAGTATCACCGTGGACGGAACTGTTACGGCATCAGCACAGCCTGGAGTAGACATCGGTGATATAACTATTAATAACGCTGCTGGCGCATCTGCAGTAAATATTCAGGACGGTGGAAACTCAATTACTGTCGATGGAACTGTAGGAGTTTCAGGTGCAGTAGACACAGAACTTACTACCGCTGACCTCGATACAGGAGCAGGGACAGACACTCGGGCCGTAATTGGACTGGTAAGAGCAGAATCAGGGGGAGCAGTTCTTGTAGGTTCCGCGAATCCTCTTCCAGTGTCAACAGGCACAGTGACCGTTCAGGACGGAGGGAATGTGATTTCTGTTGATGATGGGGCCGGATCACTTACAGTAGACGGCTCTGTTTCTCTTGCTGCAGCTATTCCAGCAGGCACAAATAACATCGGTGATGTAGACGTCTTAACGCTTCCAGCACTCCCGGCTGGTACGAACAACATCGGGGATGTCGATGTCTTAACTCTCCCCTCAATTCCGGCGGGGAATAACAATATTGGCGATGTGGATGTAGTCACCCTTCCTGCACTTCCAACAGGAACTAACAGGATTGGTTCAGTTCAGATCACTGACGGGACAGATGAAGCGACAGTAATTCCAGTAAGAACTCAGCCTGCAACTACAGAGAAGGCGCTGGCGATCTTTGACATCCCTAATCGTCTTGCTACTTATTCCACTGTCACTGCAGAAATTGCTCCTGCAATCACTATTGGGGTTAAAGAGCTATTGGCAATTTGGGCTGGTTCTGGTGAAACAAAGGATAAGTACATCGTTGAAATCTGGCTTACTGCATTGGTAACTACAGCATCTACCACAGGAGGTAGAACAACTTGCAGGCTTTCCACTATTACCTCTGCTCCTACAGGCGGGACAGAACTTACAAAGGTGGATGTCAGCGGGGCAGGTGGAGCATCACTAACTAACACTATGGCCGTTAAGACGGGTGGCGGGGCAATAGGAACCACATTCAAAAGAGTTGAGATGTGGCACGCAACTCAGGCAATTGGTACTCGTGTTTCTGAACCACTTTTTCAGGCAAGTAATCCGGGTAACGGAATCATTCTTAGAGGGGGGTCAGCTTCAGGCATCTCTATTGACTGCGAGCGTGTAGTTGCTCATACCGCTCTTGTAGATCAGTGGACTGTAAGTGTCAGATGGATCGAGATATAAACTGAGTGAAGTCGAGATAGTCTGCATTTTACATCTGTCATACTGAAAGGAGGATGTCTTTTTTGGCAATAACAACCACTTTAATCATTCTGAGTTATCCCATCTGCTTTTTATTGGGGTTCTTAGTGGGAAGGAATTGCCGATGAACAGAGAACAGCTAATTGTTCTTATTTCCATCCTCGTTTCTGGGTGTTGGGTTGCAGTCGCCTTGGTGTCTCTCTTCCTTAAGGACTACACAGCCCTGAGCATCATCACGCCAGTTATGCTTATTGTGACAGGATTTCTTTATGGGAAGAGTAACGGAAATAAAAATGGCTCTTAAAGATCGCTTCCCTATCACTAGGGGAGCTAGAGTTGCCCTATCCATCTTTGTGGTCAGCATGGGGATTGTTCTGTGTATCTATGGAGTGATTATTAGGCAGCAGAATGCAAAGATCGAGAGTGAGATTGAGAAGAACAGAACTGCAGTGGTCTTTCTGTGTGCCCAACAGGACAACCTTCAACAGAGAGTGAGATCTACGAAAGCCTTCTTGGATGCTGGAGGGAGGATTCCAGGGGTCTCAAAGGATCTAATTGAGGATGGACTTCGTAGAGATGAACTCACCCTTAAAACTATGAGACTATTAGACTGTAAGGAATGACCTTTCTAGAGCTACAGAATGAGGTTCTCTCAGACAGATTCGGGTCGGATAAACGCCCTAACGCTAAAAACTGGCTGAATTACCGTTACGGACGGCTTTGGGGGATGGAGCCGTGGACTTTTAAGCTGGCTGTCTCTGATATCGCAGTGAATCTCAACGCCTCTACTTACACTCTTGCTTCTGGAGTCAGGGTTATCGGTCTTTGGGACTCTACAAACACAAATTTTGATGTCACATCCCCTATTCGTCCAGAGGATTTCTATGAATTGGCCTCTGAAACCTCCGGAACACCTTATAACTGGACGGTTGTAGGGAATAACATCATCTTTGATAGGCCGATGGGCCAGAATAGGACATTCAAACTGCTTTCAGAGGTGGTTTTCACTCCTCTTTCTGCAGATGGAGACATCCCGGCAATTCCTTCTGAATTCCACTTGGTTTTGGCTTCAGGTGCAGCTTCTCACGGCCTCCGCCTGGAGAATGATCCCTCTTGGGAATCTTTTGAGGACGACTGGCAGCGGGGCATCGCAGATATGAAGGCGAATTATCTCACTAAGGTAGTGACTTTCGGGGACACGTATCCCTCCTGGCCCTAAAATCTAAGTGTGGCTAAAAGCAGACCGCCTAGGGATCTAGTTTTCAGGGACTTCAGTGGAGGGACTAATGCCCGTGACTGGCCCTCTGAGCTTGCTCCTAACGAATTCCCGTATTCAAGCAACGTAACTATTGACGAGCGCGGGTATGCTATGAAGCGCCTTGGTTATGAAGACAGATATGGAACTCAGGTTGGGACTGGACTTGTTAGTAACATTTTCTACTGGGCTACCAAAGGGGAAGTTGTCCAGCAGATTGGTGCAGGACTTCATAGAGGATCTGCGGCTGCATTCAAGACTTTCACCACCAGCGAGAGGGCCGGTATCTGTGAGTTTGGAGGAAACCTCTTCTTCACGCACCCCACCGATGGATCTTATGTATACGATGGAACAACGGTATCCGCCGTCGCATCAGCGCCGAAAGGCACTACATGTGCGACATGGCAGAATAAGGTTTGGGTAAATGATGTCCTCGTTCCTGCAAGACTCTGGAGAAGTGATGCTGGAAATCCATCTACCTTCGGGGTCAACTCTTTCGTTGACCTGCGGGAGAAAGATTCTGCCCGAATTACTCTCCTTGCTGGGGCTTCCGGCCTCGATATCGCCGGGCGACCGGGTTTGCTTGTCTTTAAGGATGCCTCTGCTTACCGCGTCAACGATCCATCGACTGGAGCCTACCAGACTATTGACCCCTCCATCGGTTGCGGTAGCAACATTGGTGGTGTCTCAGCTTACGGACGAACATATGTAATTAGCACGAGGGGCATCTACTCAACAGATGGTCTTAACCCTATGAGGGAAGAAAGCCGTCTGATGGAGCCTCTCTTTCATAAAGCGCAGATTAACCAGACGCGAAGCGACTTGTATTGCGCTGGTAGATACCAGGACAGGCTTTACTTCTCTCTCCCTCGCGCGGGTGCTACCGCGAACTCAATCGCCCTAGAATTCAACCCAGATGCTAAATGGCTAACCGTGCATACGAATGCTGGTTCTGCGTATGCAGCAATCAACGAAACGAACACCGATATGATCTTCGGTTCACCTACGTCAAACGGAAGGATTTATAACTTCGGGAAGGGCGGAACTGATGCAGGTACAGCTATTACTTCCATCTTTCAGACTCGATGGGCAGAACCGGCAGAGAGCCGGAAGGCTCGTCTTCGTATGGCTCGCGTCGTAGGACGCGGAGATTTCTCTGTAGATATCTATAAGGATTACCAGAATGGAGCTTCCCGTGGAGCATTGGATGTCTCTCTTAATCCTGGTGGGGCAATCTGGGATGATCCCCTTTATGAGTGGGATGACCCAGATACTCTCTGGGGGCCTCTGTATTTCCAGTCTTATCAGGACTTCTATTCAATCGGGGTTTACAGGGCTGTTTCCTGCACGATTACAGAAACATCTTCCCTCAGCTATGCAGGACAGACTGTTGCGGGTGGAACCGTTCCTACAGAAGTAGGGGCCTGGGAATTGGCTTATATCTCCTTCCTTACTTTTGACCTTGGCATGAAGTAAGGAATCCGGAGGATTCAGGAACCTAGAATAAATCTGTGGGCACAGTAACTCTCACAGATCCAACCACTGGCACTACCGTAGCCTCTGGTCTTATTGCTACGAATAACTCGGAACTTAGGAATGCCCTAAACGGGGGCATCGACGGGAATAATTTCAAAGGACAGCCTGCCCTTGCTTCTGGTGAAACTGTGGTTTGGGCTGGTACCCAGTTTGCTAGATCTTCCTCAACCCGTATCGGTGCTTCAAGCCTTGGCTCTGGTTCTGGTGGCTCTACGAAGTTCCTTAGAGAGGATCAAACATGGCAGACTGTTTCCTCTTCAACAATTGTTGGAGTTCAGGTTCTTACTGGATCTGGCACTTATACCCCTACTTCAGGAACCAACAAAATCATCGTTGAGTGTATTGGGGCTGGAGGCGGTGGTGGTGGAGTTCCAAACTCAACCGGAGTTAACACCTCAGGTGGAGGTGGAGGTGGAGGGGCGTATGCCTTAAAGCTTGTAACATCAGGATTCTCTAGTGTTTCTTATTCTGCCGGTGCCGCTGGCACAGCAAACGATAATGCCAATGGTGGTAACGGTGGAGATTCAACTTTTAACTCTACAGTTGTAGTTGCAAAAGGTGGACTAGGAGGTTCTGTAGGAAACTCAGGTGTTGCCACGGTTGCAGGAGGCGCTGGCGGCGCTGCTTCTGGATGTACTGGAGACGTAAAACTAGACGGTCAGAAAGGAAATGTCGGTCATAACAACGGAAATACTTTCTCTGTATGTAGCCAGGGCGGTAATGCTGCTCGCGGAGGACAGGGAGCACTTCTTCCTTCAATTCCCACAGGAGCTAGTGTTGCTGGTGCCGCAGGAGGCCAGTATGGTGGAGGTGGCAGTGGCGCAATTGGGCAGAATAATGCAACCACAAGAGCAGGTGGAGCAGGCGGGGCTGGAGTAATTATTGTTACAGAGTACGCTTAACCTCTGTATCTATTAATCAAATCAGAGCCACCCAAAAGAAGAGTGAGAGGATCAGGTGGCGCAGAAAACGGAGGAACCGTTGCACTCGTATCTCCAGACGGTGCGTATGTAGGCGTATATGGAGCGTAAGACGGAATAATCTGGCCGTTGTAATTCCCTCCCTGACCAGAGGGCATATACCCGGCAGGAATAGGATCTGAACGGAAGTTGCCGTTTTCATCTACCCATGTAGGAGTACCGCCGCCACCAACACCAGAAGCAGCACCATGATCCCATCCAGTCGGGTAGGTGTACTGTCCGGTAACAGGATCGTAAACAGGCTGCGTCATAAACTGTCGCCTAAGAGCCTCTTCCTGTTGTGCTTCCAATTCAGCCTGTCTTGCAGCTTCCTCGGAATCCAAGACACCGGCATCAATTCCACCAAGCAATTCACGCAGGCGCGAGCCGATCTGCCCCTCAGCACTAGCTCTACCCTGACCTAGATCAGCAAGGCTCTGGACGTATTCTCCGGAGTACATAAGATTCTGACTGTTAAGAGCCTCAATTAGCTGTGCCTTTCTAGCTTCAAATTCTCTCTGCAGAGCAGCAAGCTCTGATTCAGGGTTCTGTTGAGCGGCAGAGATATCAGCATCCTGGAATCCAAGCTCTTTAGCAACAGGAACGGCACCAGAGGCGATTACAGCCTCTCTACGAAGCTGTCCTGCATTAGTTTTCGCATTCGCTACGGACTGACCTGAAAGAGCCTGAATCTTAGAAAGGATTGGATCGTAGTCATAAGTGCTCCCAAACTGATTAGACGGCCTAGACTGCTGAGAAATCTGCTTCTGCATAAGCAGGGCTGAATTCAAATCCTGTCCAGCATAAGGACTCTGCTGTTGCTCAATAGGATTAACCCCTCTCCGTGGAACCTCATACGGAGAGTATTTCCTGGGCAAGGCATAGGAGGCTCCTGAATACCGACTTCCGCTGGTTCCGCCCCTTGAAGAGAGATAATTACTGAGATAGGCCATATGTCCTATCATTAGTTTAAATGGCTACCTACTACGGCCCTAATTCCTCCCTGTATAACAAGCCGAGATTGGCTAGGACAATACTCCCTAGAAGCCTCTACGGGCGCTCTGCGCCTTACGGGACAGGAGGGGTTACTCACCCCCTGGGGATTAATTCAGGAGTCCGTGGAAGCCTTGCCGGTATTTCAAGCGGGAGTTCATCTTCCTCTTCCGGTTATCCAGCTTTTGCCGACAGCTATTCAGAACTTCTAAACATGCTCGCCTCTAGGCGTCAATCAGACCTCGGGATGCTAAAGGGGAATCTCACTGGAAGGGAAGAGGCAATCAGACAGCTTTATGCAGGACAGAATCCCTTGATTGAAGCTAACTACGGGAAGGCAATCAAGGAATCCGCTGCTGTTAACGATGCAGTTCTTAATCAGTTGAAGGGCGAAGGCTCTGCGGCTAAGGCAGATCTTCTCTCTCGTCTTTCTTTGATTAACGCTCCTGGGGCTGCAACCGATAAAGCAACTGGGGATCTTTCGCAGTATTACTCCGGTCTTGGTGGGGCAAATTACGCGATGGATCAGGGTGATGTTCAGCGACTTATCGGTCGCCAGGCTGAGGAAAAGGAATACGCTCAGAAACAGCCTGCAATTGTTGCCCAGGAACTTGAAGCTCAATACGCGCAGGATGTCGCAGATCTTCTCGCTGCATATTCAGAGCAGGAATTCGGGATCAGACAGGATCAGGCTTCTGCTCGCAATGAATACACCATGAATAAGTTTGAATATGAAACAGGCCAGAAGCAGCAGGAACAGGAGCGTCTGGATAAGGTCAAGGAAGATGCAGTTAATAGATATTGGGAGAATTACTGGAAGCGTCAGGAACTCTTGCAGCGTCGTTGGGAGATTGCTGTTGCCTCCAGGGATAAGAAGGCTGCTAACAAGATTAAGGTTCAGATGGAGCGTGAGAAGGCTCAGGCACAGCAGACTGTCGCCGGGATTAGGAGTGCGACAACCATTGAAGCTGCAAACATCGCTGCAGGGGCTAGGGTTGAATCAGCAAATATCGCGGCTAGTGCTAAGACTCAGGGAGGGGCTAAAGCTCCTAACAGTGCTGCTCTAGAAAGAGCAAGAAAGAATGCTCTTGCTGCAGTTCTTCGTCCTGACGGTTTGGTTCGGTATCTAGTGAAATATGGAGATACCGTTGTTATGAAGAAGATTAATGCTGCAATTAGGGCCGCAGGAATTGATCCCACCTCTAACGCAGGGAAGAATATCTTCAACTACGTGATGTCCACTATCTCAGGACGGGAAATCGTCGGAGGCAATGGAACTTACGTCAGACCTGGTAAGCGGAAGCCTAAAAAGGGCAAGTAACCTAAGATTTAGGTATGCCGGTCATCGACCCCAGGATCGCTAGGGAACAAAGAATCGCCCAACAGACCTCTCGTAGGGCTGCTAGGAGCCGTATCCGTTCTAAGCGCGCTCCACAGGCTAAGGGCTTTGGAAAGATCGGAAAGTATGTAAGCGGTACTGGAAAGGGTCTGTACCACGGAATTACAGGAATTCCTACTGCTGCCTATATGACAGGAAGGGCGGTAGGGAAGGACACTTACGATCTAGGAAGGCATCCTCTTAGACGCCCGTTTAGGCGCACTACAAAGCTTGGTAAGAACATCGCCATTGGCGAATACAACGCCTGGAGAAACGTAGGTAAAGGAGGGGATCTTTCTGCTCCTATTTTTGATGTCCTCGCCTTGCTCTCTGCAGGCGGTGGCGCTGCAGCGCGTCTAGGCGCGGGATCGAGAGCTTTGAAGGCTGCTCGTGATCTTCAGAAGGGGAAAGTTAATCCTATGCACGCTGCAGTCCATGAGGCAGAGCGTGGTATGGGAAAAAAGATGTCTCCAACTCAGCTTAAGAGATACGGAGTAACACGAAAGGAAGTAACGGCCTTTGAACAGAAGTACGGACGCCTTCAGGCTGAGAGAACTAACACTAAATCATTTATTAAGAGAACAAAGGGTGGAGCAAACCTCAATAAGGCATATAACGCACGTCAGGCTGCACGAGCATTTGGACGAGAGGCTATGAAGCAGCCTACTTACAACAGGCGTCTTAAGGGTGGTTATCTTGATGTACCTACTTCTCCTAATCCTCTCTTCAGAACTCTTCGCAAGGGTCGAGAAAAAGTACGAAGCAAGGAATCTGCTCAGAGAGAACTCCTTAAGGAGATCAGAACGCGAGAGCGTTTTGCAGAGAATATGGGAATTGGTATTAACAAGCGGACTTCCCGCCGCCTTGAAAACATCTCTAAGAATGAGAGCCGTCTACCTGGCGAACTTGAACAGGCTATTGAAGCTTCTTCTGGAGCTATTGGTAAGACTATCGGGATTCCTATGGCCCTCTTGCGCATGGGTATGTGGTCTAGGCCAAGATATTACTTGCAGAACATGGTTCAGACGGGGCAGTTGTTCGGTACCCATCCTATTCGGACAGTGAAGTCAACTAAGGACGCAATTAAACATCCTAAGGAAGCTGAGATGTTTCGTAAGGCTCTTGGTGAAGCACAGGCTGGATCTATTGCTGAAGGTCTTGAATCTGGACGCATGGCTGGGATTGCAGCCAAGAAATTGCGTGGAAAGAGGATCACTGGAAAAAGAGTAAGACTTGCTGAGTCTTTTGAGAAGCGTGGTATCCAGGGAACTGTAGGCCATGCTGCAAACATTCCTGAGAGTCACATCAGAAAGCTTTCTGCCTTTAATGAATTTCGCAGAATGGGCCTTGATTCTCCTGAGAAAATTCAGGCTGCAATTCAGGACATCAAAGTAAAGGGAGTTACTTCTAAATACTTCGTTCCCCTCCGAAGGGCTGAAGAGGAAATGGGTGCCTTTGGCCGCATCTTCCAGGGAGAGCGCCAGTTTATGCGTACACAAATCCCGATCTTCTATCCAATGTTTAAGGCTCTTACGCGCCTGGGCGTTCGTTTCCCCTCAGAGCATTCAATTGCTTCTGCAGCTTTGCTTTCCGCAGGAAAAGAAGGGAAAAAGGAACAGAACAGACTTCTTGGTGATCTTCCGTTCTGGGCGCAGTATCTTATCCCTACTCAGGCAGGTGATCCTAACGCTAAGAGGGGAACCTCAGCAGTTCTTAACCCTGCAAATATCTATTCACTTCAGCCTGCCGCTGATGTCGGGAAACAAATTACACAGCCTTTCCGTTTGGGTGGGCCTATTCCTGGACTTAACCTCCTGCAGGAGAGCGGCCCACTTCCTCAGTTGCTTACCGCAATGCAGACGGGTAAAGATATTCAGACTGGATACCCACTTATTAGAAAGGGTATGCCTGACTGGCAGCGCAGAGCTATTGTGGCTGCTTCTCTTGATTATCTGAGAGGTCTTCCTTGGGCCTCAACCGTAACTTCTGCTGCTGGGTTGAGTCCACACCTTCGCTCTTACAAGAAGGGTGATCTTCTAGATGCACTTAATCAGGAACTTTGGGGGCCTGGTTTCATTCCTAGGATGCCTATACATAAGGAGCTAAACAAGCAGGCAAAGCGTGAAGGTAAATTCGGTCGTACTAAGCGGCGTCGTAGGAAGTATCGCTCTCGCTCAGGGGGTTTTTAGGAATCTTCAAGTAATGATCCTTAATCAGTTTACCTTCGTCATTAATGGCATCTGAGTATCCCTTCCCGTAAGCAGCGCGCATATACGCAAGAACAACTGAATGATCTAGGTCTTCGCAGTTAAGAATCTCTACTACAAGCTCCCACATACGCATATCGATATCAGCGTTAAGAGCCTCCAGTCGATTCTGTTCTTTGTAGACAGACATTCTGCTACTATTCTAAATGAGGACGGGCAGTCCGCCGCACTTCGTCGGCATTTTTAATTGGCTCCGTCCTCTTTTTTTACTTTACGCTCTCAGGAAGGACACCAACAGAAGGCGCGGGAGAAACACCTTTAGTAAGGAAGTCCAGAACAGCCTTAGCTGCTGTCGCCACAGAGGCGATAAGAGCGGAGACTGCAACTGCCTTAGCAGCATCGAAATTCGGAGCCACCCACACTCCGGAGATAGCTGGCAGAAAAGCGCCTGCGAAAGCGAAGGCAAAGACTCGGACGCATTCCTTAAGGAACTGTTTAGTTGAGGCTGACATCTACATCCATAGTAGCATCTTCGACATAAAAAGAAGTAAGCGCCCTTAGGGCCTGTTGGACTCTCCATTCGTCTGCCTCTGGATTCAATACCAGGCAGAAATTCACAGGGATTTCCTGGGGGCCGTTATAGCTAACGGCTGTTACCTGGGCCTGGAATTTGTAGCAATCCAGCATCTCCTTTTAAACTATAGTTGATGCCCCGGAATAACCGAGCTAATCTAATTCTTCAACTCGCCCGACAAATCGGAATTCGTGACCCAAGGGCAGTCCTCTCAGTTGCCGCGCAAGAGGGCCTCGGAGGTGGTATTGGCGATTCAGGTACTTCTTTCGGCCCCTTCCAACTTCACGTCGGAGGCGCTTTTCCTCAGCATATTCGCGGTAATCGTCAGGCATGGGCTTGGAGTAAACCGGGTCTTCTGTATGCCCTGTCACAGATTAAAAGGGTAGCAGGGAATAAATCAGGGGATGCAGCGATCAGGGCTATCGTCAATCAATTTGAAAGACCTGCTAACCCTGGCGCTGAGATTGCTAAAGCTCTGGCGTATTACCAGCGTGGAGGGGGAGGGGCTACTGACCAACCCCTCCTGGCGAACCAGTCAGTTGCAGGTTCTCCCTCCAGCACCGGCCTGCTACAGGCAATCCTAGCAGGAGGGGAACTGCCTATGTCGGTATTCCGTCCACCTGCCCCTATGCCTCTAGGAGGCGCTGTAAGCCCTTCTCAGCCCCTCGGAGGCCCTGGGGGATACGGAGTCCCGGCAGAGCTATTCTACGACCCTCTTGGAGCGATTAAATACGGGAAGAGAATCGCTCCTATTGGGGGTCATTCAGATCATTTGCATTTCGCTTATAACAACCCACAACAGGTTTTGAGGGCCTTGGCACTTGCTAGAAGGCTTGGTTTAAGAGTCTCTGAAAACCCATACGTAGACCCCGTAGATCCAGTTCACGTCAAAAACTCTTTCCATTACAGAACCTTCCCTGGGAGATATAACGGTAGGCGTTTGGGAGAAGCTGTTGATGTCTCCGGTAAGCCTCAGGTTATGGCCCGTCTTTACAAGATCCTTGCGGGAGGACTGAAATGAGAGACACAAGGAAGGCAACGAGGGGCAAGAAAGTCTCCATCGAAGAAGCTCTGGCTAAAGAGACTTCAGCTAGGGCTGCTCGCTCTCGGCGGGTTACTAAATCTACTCACCGCTCTGGAATCAGACTAGGGCAAGGGTTGCTTTCTGCCCTTGGATTAGGAGGTGCTGCTCACCCTATAAGAAGACTTCAAAATCCTGGTGGGAGAATGGAGTTTCCTAATTTCTTTCAGAAGCCTGCTCTTAATAGAATCCCCTTTGGTAAACATCGTGGGGAGATGACAGATTTTCACGCAAATCCTGCTACCGCACGACCAAGCGATTATGAAGAAGAGTTTCTTTTGGATCTAATGAGAAACTCAGGAATGAATTCAGATGTACGAAATCCATTCATGAGAGCTAGAGGACAATACGAGTGGAGAAATCAACAGGAGTTTCAGGATCTACTGAGAATTCTTCAGGGAATCCATAGACCTACTAGGGTTCAAGAACACATGCTTAAAGATAAGTTTCCCTTTAATCTGAATTAACTTACTCTACTCCCCAAACCTTCCGGAATCCACCTACTTTTCGGTGGAACTTCACCGCGCTGATGAAGAACCACTTCTTCGCTCCAGTTAGACCCGGATCGGTATGCCCCCCGCCTTTACTACCAAGTTCACTGTGAAAGGTGAACCCTTTAGGCGGCGGAAAGGCGACCGGCGCAGATATAAATGTGGCTGGTAGCCCCCGCTTATTGAGTCTAAAAGCAACCGCTCTAGCGAGACGATTAAGTGCGGCATAGCTCCACGAGTTTCCTTTGAATCCCGCGATGGAGATATTGTCAGAGTAAGAGTTAAATGCGGCACAACTCCACGCTTTCTCGCCCCAAGGGACGAATTGGGTTACTCGCTTGAATTCAAAATCTCCGAGTACATGATAAGAAACCTGCGCGGTTCGTCGTCCAATAAATGCCACTGTCCCTTCATAATTGCCTTCAGGGTCGTGTACAACGACAAGACGCACTCCGGCTTTCCTCGCAGATCTATTAGGAGATAGCTCAACGTGAAGAGGGGGTAGGATTGTCCACCAGGGTTTTATAGGTGCCATTGCCTCTCATTTTAACACCTTTCTTCCTCCTGTGTCTCCAGGCGGCCTGTTTGTTAGCAGCCACACAAATACTGCAACGGCATCCCATCTTTTTATACCCAGTAAGACCATGCGGTGATTTGAAATAAGACCACGGGTGAAAATCAAGCTGATGATATAGATGTGGGGTTCCAAGGGCTGTTAACAGCCTATCTGCTGTCTCTTCTGAGGTCTTGAAATACTCGACGTTCCTTACCCGGCACCACATCCTCTCTTCAATGCCTGTCATTCTCTCTAAGTCATGGGTAGAGAATTCCACCGGAAGCATCTTCCTTAACTCAGCCGTTTTACAATACAGCTTCAAGTTTGCCTCCATCCACAGCGACTAGAGCCACGAAGTTCTCTAGGTCTAGTCGCCATTCGGGTAGTCGTCTTCTGTTTCGTAGGATGTAAGCGGGGTGCCAGATAGGGAAGACGAACCCATCGCTGATCCACGAGGGGTTAACTGTGCCTCTAACTTCACCGATTTTGTACCCAGGGAGAACGGCTCCCAAAGCGATTCCCCCCACTGCGAGTATGTAAGTCGGATTGAGAATCTGTACTTCCTCTTTAAGATAGGAAGAGGAACATTTATTGATCTGCTCTTTGTCAGGTGTTCCATGTGGAAAGCATTTCACTGTGTTTGTGATATAGCATTGTTTTAGTGGAAGACCAGCTTTCTGAAGCTCTACACGAAGCAGCTTCCCTGAGGCTCCTACAAACGGCCTACCCATTGAGTCTTCGTCACGTCCTGGAGCTTCTCCTAGGATCATCACAGAAAGACGATCCCCGCCTTCTCCACTTACGCATACACTTTTTGCTTCTAGATGAAGAGGACAAAGACGGCAGGAGTGATTAGCGACTTCCCGCAGTCTCAAGCTGCTTGAGTGCTCGTCCAACTGCAATCATTCTCCCCAACTTCTTGTTGTAGTTATCTCGCTCTGAACAGCGAGCTAGTGTGTGAGCAAGAACTCGTTTGTTCTTCTTTTTATAGATAATGGCTTCTGTTTTTCCTCCCCTAGGAAGAAGGACATCATCCTTGCTCAGAGGAATGTCTGAAAAGTAAGTAAAGCCGTAATCTGGGTCTTGCCACTTTCTGTAATGCAGAACTTCTACTTTGGCACCCTTAGGTACCACACGGATCTTCTTCAAGTTTCTCTCCTTTAATGATTGCCTCTCTCATTTCGAGAGAGTATCTATCTCCCTGTTGTTGCAGATGTGAAAGGTATCTTTCTTTGTAATCTGTAGGGAAGTCCTTAGGGTTGTCTGGAAGATTGCAGTACTGCTCCATTACTACATCTGCTGCTCTAGCCCCACCCACACGCTCTCCACGTGTGCCCTTCTGAGCTAGCTCAAGAATCCTCTTTCCTAGAGCTTCCTGGTTTTTGTTAAATCTCTGCACCGTCAGAAGGGCCGTCAACGTGGGCCGGTACGGCCTCTGCTCCACCCACGGAGTCTTGGCCTCTGCAATCCCAAGTCCACCCGGCGAGAATCAGAGCGGTTACGATCAATACTGCGATAAAATATCTCATTAACTATCCATCCTAGCAGGAAGCCAAGGCCGAAGCCTGTGGCAAACAGAAAAGCATGATGAACCCATACTTCAGTCAAGACCACTCCCTAGTTTCTTTACGATTTCTTTACAAACTTCTGTATTCATATTTACAGCCATAATTAGTTGTCTTAATAGCTCCTTCGTTTCTCCATCTGTGTAATTGATGTGTTGCACTGGTGGTGGAGCGCTGTTAGGCGAAGCCAAAGGATATGTCCCTCCATATCCTCCAGAAGATCCTCCTGTTAAAACCATCTCGGCAAAAGAGGAAAAGGATTTGTTCTCTTTATCGGGTCTTTTACCTGTCGCCATAGAGTTGTTCAAACCTGTCCATGAAACCGATATATGCGTTCTGTGGACTGATCCCACTGATAGCGGCGGGTAGAGTATCTCCCTCGTATACAGGGAATTCATCTGGCATCAAGTCCCTTGCTTCTGTGCGCAGCATAAGATCGTCAGCGAGTTTAACAGATGCAGGAGGGGCAGTGATATCCAGCCCGAAGTGCTTATAGACAGCGGCGGTCAGCTTCTCTTCTGCGGCCAAGTAGAACGGCCCGAAGTCAGGATGCTTTTTCACCGGCCTTGCGATGTCAGACAGATACGCCTCTGAGGCGTCATGCAACAACCCCGCAAGAGCGTCTTCTGGATCACAATGCCAACTAACCAAGACGCTGTGCTGCGCCACTGAATAAAACTGGCTGGTATGCCCTGTGAAGCGACACTGATTAGCAAGAGCATGAGCGATATCCTCGATGCGTACTTCATCAGGGTTGGGGTCAAGGACGTTAAACCAATGACCGCTTGCAGTGATAATCATTCCGTCTGACTTAACCATAGTTATTGAGTCTTTCATAGTCCTAAACCATCCTTAATTTCGGGTTCTTCTTTCCATCTAAATTCATGATCTGGCATAGGCAGTGTTTTAGGTGCAATCTCTCTATTAGCTGCTGGATCTGGTTCGTTTTCTGGATCATTCAAGTGAATCTTTCTCTGCAAGTACCAGATAGCTTTCTTAAGATCCTGGTTCTCAGGCTCTCCTGGTTTCTTACCTGCTCTCTGGATGTACTTCACTGCAGTTCCTAGTTCAAAACCAAGCCCCCATTTAGGGATGACGTGAACTGCAGAGAACTCACCTAGATCTTTGTAGTGATTCGGATTAACTGGATCGTTCATACACTGTATTCCTTTCCGGCGACCACACATGAGTAACCGCCTGTGTTAACGATTGGGATTCCTTGCAAGTGAACTACTCCGTTCGCAGGATTCTGGAAACCAACACCAAAACCTAGACTCCAGTTTCTACGAACTTTAATCTTGTGCATGTAATCAACCTTCTCTACATCTCCCAGCCAACCGAAAGACCAGGCAGGGTAATGTTTGCCGAGCGCGTCTCCTTCGATGGTACACGCGTACATATGCGTATGTCCAACAACAACCGGATGCTGGAACGTCGATGCCGCACGGAAGATAGCATACTTTCCGGCAACACCAACGTCATGCGTAGCGTAGAGCTTTCCGATCTTGATGTGTTCTCTGTATGGCACATATTCCCAACCTCGGATATCAAGCTTAAGCAACTTAGGAACATCTACCAACCCAAACAACTCAGGAGCGGTCTGCTGGAGATACCTCGTTAGTCTGTCTTCGTGGTTTCCTCCGATGAAGATTCTTCTAGAGGCTCCGATTTCATCGAGTTCATCAAGTCCAAGATTACAGTCATTAATCTCGGCTTCAAAGTTGAATTCCCGTGAGGGGTCTTTGATGAATCTGCTGATCTTGTAGAAGTCACAGTGATCCCCTAGGTGAATGAGTACATCAGGCTTGAAGTCTTTCAACGCTGTTATAGCGAGGTTCCAGGCTTTCTTGTTGTGATACGGCCTGTGAACATCAGGAATGATTCCGAATCTAGTTAGTTCATCCATAGACGCTCTTATGCAATTTCCTAAGAGCCTCTTCGTTCACTGAGGTCTTCGGCCCTCTAGGAAGTTTTTCAAACCCGTGCCTCTTCCACCAGTACGCCAGAGTGCTTTTATGAGAACCCAAAGCTGATGCTGCTGCTTCAAGTGTCCCATATTCTCTGTGTGCTGCTTTCAAAAGATCAGGGTTTTGATACCAGGGTTTGTTCATGTAGTTCTCATTGGTCATTTTATCAGAGATAGTAGTCTTGTAGCGGTGGCTCGAACCATTTCCACTCCATATCCATAGAGGTCAAAAGCTGATCTGCTAAGTCGAAGAGGACTCCGTATTCCGGGTCTTCAAGGATGCGCTGGATCGTTTTCTTAGAAATACCAGACCTTTCGGCAAGAACTTTGGTATGCGAAATTTCAGTTGAAGATAAGAGCGGTCGAACCGATCCTGAAATATCATGACGGACGGTGTTATTACCATATAGCGGAAACGTCGGCCCGTAGTTTTTGACCCATTCGTGGTAGATAACTTTGAGGTATTTCGCAGGGATTTTTTCATTCAAACCATCTCAAATACTACCCTAGATTTATTTAGCTTTACATCGAGAGGTTCGTGCTTCGCTCCGAATCTGTTCTTGACTGTCCAAATCTGAGCATAATCAGAATGTTCATCCTCCCGATAGATACTGAGCAATACCGCCCCTTTTTGTTCAAAGACACCCGACTCTTTGAAATCGTGCATAGAAGGTTCTTTAGGGAATTGGGGGTCTGGACGCCGTAGTTGGGCCAAGGCCAATAGAGCCACGTTATTCGCGGGAGCCATTGAGAGAAGCTTCTTAACCTCTCTTTCAAGGTGCATCCTATCTTCGTATTGGAGTTCATGTAGGTGGTCGATTACTACTAAGTCGTATTCTTTGCTGCGAATGATTTGTTCAATCTCTGGTGCTGAAATATAAGACTCAGTTACTACAGCGTTGTGTTCTCTGATCCATTGCTTGCATTCTTCTTCGCTTCCGAACTGTCTTGCGAATCTTTCAAACAAATCTGCTGGAGTCATCTCAAGTGTTACGAAGGCTGCTTTTTTATCATACTCCAAGCAGTGCCTCCATAACTGTAGAGCTAGCGCCGTCTTGCCTCCACCAGGAGGGCCACCGAGCAACATCGCTCGACCCTTGGTGAGAGAGGGCATGAATCCATCGAAGAGGTTTGGTAGCGGCTCTCCGTTGTCTGTGGACTCAACTTGCTCAATCCAAGCTTCTGGCTCCAGCAGCGGGATATGAACCTCTGCCATGCAGGGATACTACTGCAGAGAAGTAAGGAAATTGTAAGGATTGTGTTAAGGATGCCCTGTCCGTCCTCAGTGTGTGTATAATCGTTAATGCAGAGGGGCAGATAGCAGAAGTGCTATTAACTCTGTTAGGGACTCCGGAAGGAGTCCCTTTCTTTGCAGGTACCAACATAAGCGGGGTAGGCGAAGCCTCTAGTTACATGAGCAATCCAAGCCCACCTATACAGCCTCTTAGACTGGGATGGGGTGAAACCCCAATACTTCTCCATCAGATACCTGTAAGCAAACAGAGACAAACACTCTGCTTCTCCCTCGTCGTTATCCATAAGGGCTGAATGGATGTATTCGTGATACAACGCTGCTGAATACATACCGAAATCAGAGTTCATCTTCCTGTCCCTCAGACTCCTACACATATCAGGGGAGAGGAATATCTCCCTCGTAGAGATATACGTATAAGCGATAGCAAATCCCAAGAAGGGGCCTGCATTCCATTCATCCTGAGATTCCACGCAATACACAGGCACAGGAGAAGGCATACGCTCCTGTAGATCAGGCGCAGGGGAAGCAGCGATGCTTAAAAAGCTAAAGATTATTGACAGGATCAAGGGGAGGGTTCTCCAAGTAATCAGCCATACGCCTTAGTCTATCCGGCGTGAGGTAATGGCGAAGGATGCTGTTACAACGAAAGCAAAGCAGACCTCGTATCCGCATAGTCTTATGATCGTGGTCGATACAAAGCCTCCTCTTAAGCGGCGGATTTCCACAAATAGCGCATTCCTCCGCGCCCTGGATCTCAACATAATCCTCATAATGCTTACGGTGTTGGTTTAATAAGTCCCGATGCTTTTGCCGCTTCAAGGAACTTCTGGATTTCCTCCCTGTTTTCTTCGTAGACTTCATCGTATGCTTTAGCCTCTTCGAAGTTTTCTTCATCGAGGTACTGCTTCACTCTATCAGCGAATTCTTTCTCCGCATACGGCCCCCAAGAAGCATCAGGAGTTCCTCCCTCTTTTTCAAGCTCTAAAACATACCAACCTGTAGATGGGATATGTAGAGCCTCTGAAGACTCATGTACTTGTCTGACTACATTCTCTGACAACACTTCTCTCCTAACGGGCAATACTTAGCTGCCCAGTCGTGCGTTACATTACCAGGCCAATCATCCTCTTCACCAAACATCTCGTAGTAAGACTCCATGACCTTATAGATCCTCGCTAAGTAAAGCATAAGCTCCATGTTGTCCACAGGAGCTACGCAGAACGGATGATCCCTGGAATCGGGGATGACAAGAGGATAGGAAGCGGAGTTAGTAATCACATGAAATTCCCCATGTGTTGGGTACTCCAACTGGTAGACATTCATCTGCAATTTCCATGCAGGCTGAATGCTGATCTTCCTGTTTACATACCCCGTTGTCTTGATGTCGATAACACCACGGTCTGTGACGATATCTACATATCCCAAGATAGGGATATCAATACCGGGAAGCTCGATTAGGATTTCCTTCTCAGTCTCTAGGACGTTCAGACTCGGAGCAACCCTCTTCATGTACATATCTACCGCTGTTCGCGCTCTCTTCTGGCAGTACGACTCAGGATACTTCCACTCAATTTCTCCATTCTCAGCCATAGCACGATCAACGGTTTCTTTGAAGTATTTTCCACGAGGCTCACCCTTAAGCTCCCTAGAAAGAGCAAGGTGAACAGCACTCCCAATGACAAGTGCAGAATTAGAAGGGCCACGACTTCCACGAATGTACTGTTCCTGAAACTGCCGAGGACAGCGAAGGAAGAGAGAGACTGAAGAAGCTGAGAGATGGTCAAGAGGAAGGGTCATTTTATCTTATTCACTGTGAAGGATTCTATTCCATTAAAAACGAGAATCTCACAAAGAGTCCCAAGAAGTCTTTCGGGGACTTTAAGTGATCTGGAATAACCCATCTCATTCCAAGTAATGCTAAACACTCAGATTCTCTCTTCAGAGAGGATGGTTCCATCCCATCCAGCAGGCAGAGCAAGCTGACCGTCATAAAACGTCTTCACTCTGTTAGTGCTGATACCTGCATCAAGCAACTCTTCTGCGGGAGTTCTTCCATTCCTCTTGCCTGCAGGAGCCATGTTCCCGAAGAAGTTCTGTACGACTACAACCAGATTGATGTCGTTATTCAAGGTGTCAATGAGACTGTCTGTAAACCAACCAGCCTGGAACGGTTCTAGCGTCCAGGCGACAGGCCCCTTTGGGAATACCTTCCGAAACTCTTTAAAGGTAGTCTCGACATAATCTGGGTTGTGATACTCGATGTCAAACATATACGGGATATACCCCGTAGATACAGAGCGGATATCGGAGACAGCAGAACTAACTAGTTGAATGGGATCAAAAATAGAGTCCCAGGAAGGATCACGGCAAAGCCTGTAACCAAATCCCTGGGACTCTACTCCCTGTTTGTAATCAAAATAAAGCTGTAGATCATTACGGATGTACTTCCCAGTTGAAAACTCAAGACGACGAGTAGGGAAATAGATGTCCGTAACTCCCTTGGCTCTAAATTTATCCCAAGGAGGCCACTTAGGCCCATATGGATTAGCTCTCCAGATTGCTTTCATATTAAGGGCCGGACGAGGACTCGAACCTCCTACTGAGCATATGAAACTCAGCGAACCCCTGGCTCTATCCGGCGTTGTAGATTATACCTTACTTTGTTGCGTTGAGAAGCGACTCTGCCTGAGTCTTAATCATTGACAGAGTGGCATCATCAAGCGGGTAAGCGAACTCCGCTCCTGAACCGACCAGCAACTCGACAGCGCGGCCATAGGCCCACTGTCGGGCGATCCGTTCATTCTCAGCAGGAGTGCGACCCCTAGAAGCAGTCTTACTGCCGCCATTACTGGACGGCCTGCCCTTAGGCTTCGCCTCACCAACACCATTAATCTGATTCAGATACGTGTTAGTGAACTTACCATTCTTAGACACGCTGATTACCGCCTCGACCGGGTTGCCCCGAGACTGAAACGCTTCCTTAGCGATGTCTTCATCCTTAGTGGATGCCTTACGTCCGTCTTCAAACGTAACCTCGCGCCAACCGTTGGCGTTAGGCCCTGAGACATCCTCTACTGTGATGGTTTCTGTATTCAAGTATTTACCTCCTTTCGATTTCCCCGTTGGAAAGGGTTAATAGTGACGCCTGCGAAGCGTCTAGTCAGTATACCCGATCTGAGAGAGTCTAAACCTTCTTAACAGAATCTTTACAATTCGGTCTGGTGAGTGTACCGCTCGATGACTTCATCGTAGCTTCCGGCAGGCTCCCTCGCAGGGACGGCTGTAGTGCCTCCTGGTTCGTCTGTAGCCCCGTAGCCCCTCCGGGTAGCCCGTGACCGGACTTCATCTACAGCGGCCTCACGGTCGCTCTTACGGATCGTGGCGGCATACCTAGCAGCTTCCTCAACGGACTTAGCAGCGTCACCAGTCTGCTCAAAAAAGTAATGAGCAGTTCTTTCAGCCAAGTCTTTATCAAACCCATCAGGAAACTCTTCCTTCCACTGATCTGAAAAACCATCGAACATCGAGTACATCTCTCTCTTGCCCTGATCCTGTGCTGCATTACGGACATACGGAGAAATAGTGGACATCCGATCATCCACTACAGCGCCCACTAGCGCAGCCAACTGACGCGGATCATTTAGATCAAACTGTCCCGGTTCGGGCATCTGAGGGTAATACTCTTCCTCAGGCTCAAATAGAGACTTAACCATATTGGTTAGCTCAATCTGATTCTGCTGAAGCTGTTTCCAGTCATCCTGAGAAAGTGCCCAGGTCGGTGTTTGTTCTACTTGTTCGGACTCTTCGCCCTCGTAGTTCTCATTCTCTTCGGCCATTGCCGAGACTATACCAGAAAAATCAGATAGTCACGATAGTCCCGATGATATTGCTGGTATTCAGGGTAGCCTTATTCTTAATCTCGGCTCCTACGCTTTTGATGGTCTGGATAGCTTCTGGCTTAGTCGTAGTAATAGGGAGGTCGATAGTTCTAGGAATCCTTCTAGTCGGATTTGAGTCGTCGTAATACTCCACCTGAAGACTCCAGGAATCAGTCCTCAGCTTGAAGTCCATAATTTCCCCGAACCATGCCACGCTCTTTTAATCTTAGGTTCTCTCCTTGGAGAGACTCTCCGCTCTGCGGAGTTCACGCTTATGGCGAGCTTTCTTAGCGCGGTTTCTCCCGTAGTCGAAATTCTTTCTTGATCTTCGCGGCATAATTCCTGCTTTCCTTAGTCCTAGGGTTATAAGTGTACTGCAAATACCCGTCAGAACCAGGAGGATATTCAGTAGGAATAGGGCCTACATCTTTCCTGTAATACTGCTCTTGAAGCCAAGGAAGAGTCTCGACTAGATTAGCCTGTTTCTCTTTCCACCATTCTTTAGCCATTTATCTCCTTAGAGTCCGGTTTTTGGTACTGGTCTAAAAAGCCACGGAGGGGTAGCGACACCAGCGTTAGCTGCTGTGCCCTCAGGGGAAGTGCCTGCGCCAAGTGTACCCGGAGTCGGCCCCATAGACCCAGGCTGTTGACCTACACCTGAATTAGTGGTTTCCATTCCTCCTGTAGGTTCACCCGGATTAGGCTGCTGCTGATTTTGTGCTGAGGCAAGATGCTCCTGACAATGCTGTTCCAACGCCTGCCAGATAGCTTCCGCTTCTGCATCGCCCTGGTCAGCGATAGCTCTCTGCTGCATCTGGAAGGAACGGTGGATTTCAACATGCGCCAAGTCATCGTCTTCCGGACTGACCGGAACACTCTGCTTGGAATGGAACATAACGATGTTCTCAAGCTCTGCTTTATGCTTGGAAACATTCGTAAGGCTTGCAGGAAGATCCTGCGCCTTTCCTGCGTTCAGAGAAGTGACGTACCAATCCAACGGAAGAGGCTGCCCCACTGAAGCTGCAGCATTCCAGATGTCATTAATCTTCTGCAATTCTGCCGCCTGAGAACGAGGCAATGCACCCTGATTAGGCACATCAACAACATACCGCTCAGGGATTTCGTTAGACGAGAAGATAAACGAGCGGAGAGCGCCGTCAGGGCCAGCGATATCCATGATCTTCTTCTTAGGCCAATTCCTCATTGATTCCATCGTGTCCCATGCTAACTCAGTAAACCCAAGACGGATATCCTGGGCAATCGGATCGAGCTTCAAAGCATCATTCTCTGAAAGCAAAGCCATAGCTGAATACGCTGAGACTCCCTGTGGGGGCTGTCCCAGGGTAATACTCTTCATTCCAAGAGCAGATTCAATACTGGATTCCTGCAGCTTGATGTCATCATTCATCCAGTTACCAGGCTGAAGCCCTGCAACTGTTTGGGGAAGCGGAGAGCCAGGGCGAACCTCAATGATTTCCATAGGCTCACCTGTCTTGGGACGCGCAATCGACTGTTCCTCAATATACGTCTTCGGCATATTCCTGTCGATGATGGTGTCGATCTGCGTAACACGCTTGTTCAGGATGATTTGCGGGCCAATACCTCCTTCGATAAAAGCTCTGCCAGGAAAGCGACCGGGGATAATTTGCCACCGAAAGTAGTGGACACCCGACCGGGGGCCTTTAGGGTGATCGCTGTATGGTAGTGACGGGATAACGTCAAGGAGGTTAGTCCTAGTGAACACGATAGTCCTGCCCTTTTTGTACTTACTCGTCGGCTTTTCATAAGCGGTGAAGACCATTGCCTTTCCCTTCATCCGGGTCTTCTGTTCCCCGGAGAAGCCTAGTCCTGAGGTAAGGCTACCTGCGCTTTCAAGAGGTTCCTCTTCAACCCCATCAGCCATTTTGCCATATCTCTTATGGATTTCACGGAGGTCGATAGCCTTCCCAACAATCTCCCAAGGCCAATCAAGAGGATCGTCAAGACCTACAGGCCAGAGGATATTCTCGATGCTTAGGACTTCCCAACAGACCTTCCCCTCGCGTAGCGTTCCAAAAGCAACTCGGTCTCCCTTTGCCTGTGCTTCTGCGACATACTTACGACCTTCCTCACCAGTAAGAGGTCTACCGTCTTTATAGGGGATGTCACCAAGGACTTCACCATACTTTCGGTCATAACGACACCTAATAGCTGCGGTTCCGTCGATAGCAAGGAGTCTGAGCAACGCAAGTTTTTTCCTGTCGCCGTCCCACTCATTGTCCCACCCCCACCCGAAAGCATCATTAAGCATTTGCGTAATCTGGTTAGCATTCTCGTCCATTGTGGCCGAAAGAAAGTTCGGCCTGTAGTCGTTGCTCCCAAGACGACCGACAGCAGCCTGGATATACTGCGCCAGTCTATCGGAGGTCTGCATCTTTGTTTTAACCCCTCCGATAGTTCTATAGCGGATCTCCAAAACACGGCCGTCTCGGGGCTGAATATCTACGTGTTGTTTACCAGCAGCAAATTTCCTGTTGATTTGAACCTGGGGAATAAACTCCCCTCTGTGCTTCTCAGATTCCTCAAGACGATCAAGCCAGGGCTGAAGGGTGTCTTTGACATCCAGAGTTTCATCCCCTACAGTGATCTTCTCAGGCTGAGGCACTTAATAGATTCTAGCTATTCCTCTTCCTTGCTGCCGCAATAGTGGAATTAAAGCCAGAAATCTTAGGAGTTCCTGCCCAGGTGAAGGTCAATATTCCTCTTTTCCTGTCCCATACAACCCTCTTTTCATCCTTTTCTCGATTGCAAAGAGCGCAACAAGGGACGAGATTGCGCTTGGTGTTGCGTCCTCTCGCGGCAGGGATAACATGATCGAACGTGCTCCACCCATTATTCTCAGAGAAATCAAGGGCCGCACCACAGTAGAAGCATTCTTCCCCCCATATAGCGATGACTGATTGTAAATCTTCTGATGTAACTTTTTCAAGTTTTCCACGGTTAAGGGCTTTAGCTCTCTTTGACCATATAGACATTTTGCTCATTTGAGAATTGCATCAAGAAATGTACTAGCAGCAATCTTACTTGTTCCACCCGTAGTAAACAGGCCGTAGTTGTCTTCGACGTTAGTACCACCTGAGTTATGGTCGATTACTGAGTAGACGTGAAAATCATCTACATACCCAAGGGCCTCAAACTCCCTAAAGATTGCAGAGATTTCGTCTGATTGCATCTGCTCAGTAATAGCTCCTGTGGTTGAACTCCCACACTCAGTTACCCAGATCTTCTTAGTGATGTTATTAATCCCCAGAGTGGATCTGATCCCAGGAAGAAACGTGTGCCTTCCCCACTCTCCGTAGGCATGAACCCCGTAGGCGTCAACGTAGTTATCCAGTCCTGCATTAAGGCATCCCTGGAGATACTGTTGGGCTGAAACCAACCCTCCTCCCTGAGAAAGACCTGATGCACAAAGAAAGATGCCCTTTTGTCTCAGGATTATCGAAGCTGCTGCTGCCTTAGTGACATAATCAGCATAATCCGGAGTAGTCTTCCAGCCATTGCTCCTGTTAACTTCGTTCCCTAGCTCTACCTTTTTAACTGAATAGTTATTAGCTAGGTAAGTAGCTTCATCTTTTACCTGCTGAAGAGTTTTAGTTCCCGTAATCATCAAGATTGGAAGAACATCAATTCCAAGAATCTTGCACTGGTCATAAAGCTTCTTAAATGATGTCCCTGAGCCTGACTGGAAGTCAAACCTAAGGACTTGAGGCTTTACAGAGAAAGCGATATCTGCATATCTTGAGAAGTCGCCTCCGTGGTACTGAACTACAAACTCAGGAGAACCTGCTGCCAGTCCCTTCTGTGGAACTACAGAGGGAATAGGGGCAGGAGGGGCAGGGTTAGAGAGGTTAATTGCTTCCTGTAGGAGCCTCTTTGCCTCTCCCCATTTGCCTGTGTCTGGTTGGCCTTTAGCGGCGTACTGCTTACCTGTGATTGTGGTCTGCATGAGGTTCTCCCATGCAAAGTTGATCTTGTCTCCGATTTCACTCATGTGTATTGCTGAAATCCTTCCTCAAGTCGCTCTTGCTCTTCAGTATCAAGCTCTACTTCTTCTGGGAGATTCTCTGGAGAAACGAAGCTAGAAGGGGCGTATTCCCTGTAACCCTTCATTACCATGATCCTGTCTGTTAGCTCAGAGATACGGGCCTCGTAAGCCTGTTCCCTGCGCCATTGTTTGTGATTACCCTTCTCTCGGCTTCTGACTTCCAGCACCAACAACCACGTTAGGGCTAGATTCAGAACGAGAGACAGCGCGGTCAACACTATCAAGATCAAAACCTCCTGTAACTGCGTCTACGAGATTCTGGAACCTCTGGCTCCATGACTGAACCTCGTCTTTAAGTTTATCGATTTCACCATCTTGATCCATCATCTTCTGAGCCATTTCCATAGTGTCCTGCTGGGTAGCAGACCCTACGAACCTAGCGATTTGCTCCGCGCAGATAGCGCAGATGTTGATATCTACGATTCCGACGATTTCATGCGCGTCTCTACGAACGATTACATCAGAGATACAGTCCACAAAGCCTCTCTCACAGACTGAGGCCATGCAGAGGATGCACCCTTCGTTTACGTTCTGCTTCCATACGAATTCAGCCATTACAGCACCTTACAGTACAAAATGGACAGTGAGGATCACAGCGCAAACTGCGGTTACGACGATAGCAATTTCAGTGATAACAGGACTCATTACTTATCCTTTTTGTCGGAGTCCTTAGCCTCTTCGTTGGCCCTGGCGACTTCCGCGTTACCACGGAGGTCTGGGCGACCAGCGGCGAGTGCCTCGGCCTCGTTGTCGGGACGATCCTTTGCAGCTTCCTTCGCTCGCTTCTCTTTCTCGTCAAGCGGGAGAACCTTATCAGCAGTAGAGAAACCCTTAAACCGGGCGTCATCGACCGGAGCAGGCTGACCCAAACCAACCTTACCAGCTTGCTCTTTCGAGGGGCTTACATTGTGGAGTTCCGGGTGCGGTGCAACGCCAAACTCCGGTGCGATGTCCCATTCCTGATCCCTAGTCGGATCGACATAATCTCCTGTAACACCAGTGACCTTATATGCCTGAAGGGCACGATCCTGAGCAGCGACGTTATCTTTATCCGGTACTGCGACCGGAAGAGTGCCACCACTCTTCTTCACCTTCTCGGCAGATTCATCCCTAGTGCTATCAACCTTCGATTCGGCCATGTGAATTAAGTTTAGAAGGGCGCTTAACCATACGGCTCACTTTCACGAAAAGTTGCCCACTGACGGGTAAGGATTCTTCCCCCTTGACCAAACTGCTGAAGTTGCTCTCTGGGATAGATCCTTGCTGTAGTGAGATATCTCAACGCTGCTACTGCGTGACCCCTTCTGGATTCCCAAAAAGGATCTACGATATCTCCCTCTTTAGCGTCAATAGGAGCCAATTTCAACTGTTTGATGGTATTTATACATTGAGTTGTGAAGAAGATTCTTGGACTCCCTAGCTGTCCAGCTTTCTCATGCCAGTCGGGGTAGAGAAGGCTCGGATCTGGTTTAAGGAGTTGACTAATACGTACTCTGCCTGCCCTTCGGTCATTATTTGCGGGAACGAGATACAGCCCGTTCTTTTGGAATTCACTGTGAACAGTGTCTCCTGCTCCGGTGATCCCAAAGCCTGTGCGAGCTTTAATGCTCGGATCGCAAACCGCAATAACAGGTTCACCCCATGCAAAAGAACGACGTGTAAGAACTGCCGAAGCGTGTTCATTAATTAGGCCCGGTGCGTAGTATTCGTCATAGACCAAAGTGTGCCCCTGCGGTGAGAGAGCCGAGGCAAGCCAGGCGGTCGGGTTGGTAACTCCAAAGTCCATAGCCTCCCAGCGTTTGTATTCATAGGGCACCTGGAAAGGCGGAACGACATGCACCCCTTCATTGAACTCAGGGTAAGCTGCGTTCTCGATTTCCTCCCAGGAACCGTCAATGAGACGCTTCTGGGTTGACTCTGGAAGTTCTTGAAGTGAACGGAGATAAGCTTTTTCATCAACGTGTTTGTTGTCATAGAAGTTAGCAGGAAAAAACACCCCTTTTCTATTTGGCCCATCTTCTACAAATCTTTCTTTGACCCAGTACGCACCAACCCCAACCGGGTTAGATGCACTTCTAACCCTAAGAGGGATAGGAGATCCTTCAAGACGACGCAATCTTGAGAACATAAAGAGATAGGCATCATCGTCTGGAAAGTCAGTAACCTCGTCCCACCCGATGAACTGTAATTCTGACGACTGATACCTCCACTTATCGTTAGGAGACGCGATATATCCAAAAGAGAGCTTAGCTCCACTCGGGAAGATGAAGGTATGCGTATCACGATCCCAGCGTACATCTTTATGAGGTTTCAGCCATTGGTGTGCTCTGTCCATCAGCGCCCCTGGCAGGGCAAGGTCGGCGTAGGTCTTCCGGAAGAGCATAGCAGCATACTCGGGGATGTCGGTATACTGGAGAGCAGCCTGCAGGAGCGCGTCTGACTTCCCTCCTGCAGCGGCTCCACCGTAGAACGCCTCTAGGCCGTCATACGCTAGGAAGGCCATTTGTTTGACTGTGGGCTTATTAGGGCAGTAAGGCGAGAGGCGTAACTTCACACAAAGGAGACTATCATGGCTTCAGCTAAGAAGTGGTGTAAATGCAACCTAGAAAATGTATGGATGTTTTACATCAGAGAAGACGGAGAAAGACCTTACTCTTGGATTGAGAGATGCCCTGTTTGCCAATCAGAGATTAAAAGTGATCCTAAGGCTATTCGTTAATACGCTCCGCCGCCACCCTGACCGCCTCCCTGAGTAGGAGGACGCATATGGTTACTCCTGAGGGATTCCAAACGGGAGAGGCATTGAGTGGCTGTGCTTCGCTTCTGAGGGTCTTGCTCCAAATCGAGGTATCCATGCAGAGCGGCAATAGCCCTGCTCAGGGCTGCTGTAGTTTCAGGGTTGGTTTGTCTCCCTGCGGAAAGTGCTGACATCAAATCCTGTGGCCCCATCTCTTAACAATTTTACATCCACCAACAGATGCCCCATCTGCGGTCGGTTTAAAACCGCCTATAAGAATAAATGTCATGGGTTTATTACTTCAGATGGGAACTACGTCTACTGCTCCAGAGAAGAGAATGCCGAGGGGCAGTCCCGCTTCCTGAATCCCTACGGGAAGATGCTCTACAGACATCCCCTACATAGCAGCATTGCTATATCCCCACCCGCATCTATTACTATGCCTCACCGTCCTGACAGCAACCCCCCTAAAGAGAGCCAGAGGAAGCGAAATTTTACAAAATCTTTACAAACAGACAAGGAGAACAGCCAAACAGCTAGTAAGATCCCTTGGGATGCAGAGGCGATGGAGAAAGAAGTGGATGCCGTTATTCGGCAGTATCAGGAACGCGGCTTTTGGCCGTATTCTTAGCGTTCTGCAAAAGCAGCATCGCTTCATCGATTTCATCAGGAGTGAAGTCATACTCCTTAATCTCCTTCGGCTTATTCAGCGTAAGTTCGGTCTTGTAGTTATCCCGGTATTCCGGCCTGTGCTTCTTAATAAGGAACATAAGCAGCAGATGACTTTTCTGATCCTCCCTGTCAAGGGCGCGTATTCTCAGTTCATCCTCAAGTATCTCGACAGACGACTCAATAGCGTCCTCCCATGCAGCCGCAAATTCAGGGTCATTCCTTCGGGTATGGTAAGCCGTTCGACGTGGCAGGGCCGCAATTTCACATGCCTTAGTTACAGAATGCCCTTTCCTAAGAGCCTCAATAAAACGATCTTTGTTAGCGGCCATAAAGATAGTTTAGGCAGTCCAAAGGACTGAATATGGCCCGTAATTCAAAAAAAGAAAAAGACCCCGACGAGGTCTTGGTTTACTGCCTACATTGTGGGCTTCGACAAAGAACTACTTACCACCAGCAATACATCGTCACTGGTTGTAAGAACTGTGGATATGTTTTTGCTGTAAGCGAACAGGCTGTGAGTTCTGCTGGAAGTCTGAAAAACTTGGTGCTATCCGAGTACCTGACCTGACCCCTCCGCCATAGCTATGCAAAAAAGAATCAATCTAACCCCGATACAGTCATATCCAGTCATAGTATCCATACCTATATATACCCCGTAGTGTAACTTTTGAAACCTCCCGCAAATAGCGACATTTTCGTTAATGGGGGAGGTTTAGGATCGTATAAAACCGGGTATCACGCGCGTGTACCCCGAAGGGGGCGACGGCCCAGGCGTCAGCCGAGCGAAATGGCGCGGAAAAGAGAAATTAAATAGAAAAAAGAAAATAGTTGAATCGTCTCGGCTCTTTTCTTGGCAAGCATATTATTGAGAGCTTGCAGAAATGGTGTACCTCCCCACCACAGAGAGACGAAGTGAGAGAGAGGGAAACTGTAGAGACAACTTCTCTCATTTTTCTACTAAAGCAAAAAGGAGAACAAGATGGAGCTTAACGCTTCAACAATCCAGGAAGATCTTCCTCCGATTCAAAAGGTGACTCTTTCAGCAGCGGAAGTGAAAGAGCATCATGAGAGAGGAAGTCACCACGACATATATCCGGGAG
>AR_comb_assmDRAFT_10290234_pt1 | contig 35328 bp, 73 predicted proteins | sample ArasoioldDNA_FD_10543 | JGI IMG/M metagenome (IMG submission 10543) | reverse complement strand
GCTCCCCGGTACTCGATCCCGGGTTGAGCGGCGGGGGGCTCTCCTCGCGTTCAGGAAGCCCGCCGGTCCTACTATCCACCCGTCGTGACCCAGTCATCGCCCAGGTCACCGACGATCTCCCCGTCCTTCCGCGGTCCTATCGCCATCACTCCGATCACCTCCATTCCTGACCAGTGTCGTCGTCACCCGGGTTGAGCGGCGGGGGCCCTTGGCTTGCCGCCATCTCCGCCGCCGCGATTGGCCTAAAACGATCCATAAGCGCGACCATTAATTCGGGGTCAATCCTTGCCGTTCCTCTGGCTCTCATTTCGACGCCCGAGGCCCGCAGTCGAAAGCCGACGACATCCGCAGATATGCCACCCCACAAGGTTCCGATAGCATGCCTAGGAAGACCTGCGTTGTGTGCCTCGACCATGCCCGTCGTCGCACGCTTGTCCAGCGTCGGATGCCGGAAAAGTCCACTAGCTATTTCCCGTGCCGCGACGACACGATACTCATCAATGACAGCTGGCGGCGGGGCCGGCTGGTAGTTCTCCAACCTCATCGTCACTCCTGCTTGTTGCAGCTTGCTGCGCACAGTGGACGGTGCCATGCCGCCCCACAGGATGCCGATCTTTCTCGGCGACAAACCAGCTTCGTAAGCTGCAATCATACCTTCAGTTGCGGGCGCACGCCGCCGACGCCTCGTTCGCCGGGGCTTTTCTGTTTCGTCGTCTCTAGCTTTGGGTCCGAGCCGCTGAATGGCGCCAATCAGGTCGTCAACTGTACATGCGGCGGCTCGTGCGGGGACATCTAGGCTCATTAATAGCCTGCGCGCTTCCTCAGGTGGATGGGATGGATGCGTGAATCAGTGAATCAACTGCTACCCCGCCAGGGCTCGAACCTGAACCGACAGGACCAAAGCCTGCCGTGCTGCCAATTACACCACGGGGTATCACTCCGGGCGAAAATGGAAAAACAGCCCGAAGCTTTCGCTGCACAACTATGTTTCCTCTTCGGGTGAATCAGTCAACGGGTTACCCTCCACTTTGACTGACTGCCACGCAGGGACATTGTCTCGCGGGGAAGAAAGCCCCAACCTATTATTGTGCAGCTACAAATCTGTGGGTACCTATAGGCCGACGATACCGGCCCGCGCGTCTGCCGGTTCTTCAGGGGTCCAAACCTCGTGGTGTACCACGTAGTTGGTGGCGTCGATGGCCGCGATCGTCCCCTCGACGTCAGCCTGAAGAGCCCCCGGACAGGGCAGCCAGTCAACGAAGGTGCCCAGCTTGTCCGTCAAGAGGCGGTAGACGGTGGTGTGTTTGATCAGCACCGTCCACGCCTCCGCGACGTCCCAGCACGGAACCAGGGCGTGCGGCAGCTGCTGCCAGCGGCCCTCGGAGGCGATCGCCGCCGCCGTCGCCACCAGCGCGATCGCCTGGTCTACGACGAGGCCGGCGGGCTTGAGGTTGCTGCCGCGCCGTCGTGCGTCGTAGTCCTGGACAATAGCCTGGTAGTCGCTCGCCGGTATGAGGGCGAACGCTGCCTTGCGGTCCAGCTGCCGTCCCATGTGGCTCCTTCTGTCAGCTCCCGCAGTGTTAGGGGGAGACCTGCTTGACGATCAGCGTGTCCATCTTGATGCTGCCTTTCGGGATGATCCCCTGGTCCGCCATCAGGTCTGGTACGCGCTGAAGGCGCCTCGCGTCGGCGGTCGAGGAGAAGCGCGGCGCAACCATCAGCTTCGCGTCCGCGTCTTCCACCTTGGCGAACTCGACGACCAAGGGTTCCCACTTGCTGCGGTCGGCTTCCGCGAGCCGTGATGCCCTCTGCATGGCGCGTTGGAACGCGGCCATGGTGGTCGGGTTCTGCTCTGTCCACTTTGTTGTGGCGACGTACCCGAGGATCGGGAAGTCGTCTGTGCTCGTTCCCCGAGCCGCAACATCGATGACCGGCGTCGCGCCGACCGTTCGAGCCGCTTTGTGTATGAACGGCTCCGGTTGGTAGGCGGCATCGATCTGGTTGTTTTGCAGTGCCGCCGCCATGTCGGACAGCCCCAGCTGAATCCACGTGACCTGGTGGTAGTCCTTGCCGTGAGCAGCCATCACAGCCTGGGTCAAGAGCTGGGATGTCGAGTTGGCCGACGTGATGGCGATCCTCTTACCCGGCAAGTCGTTGACCGATTTCACCGGAGAGTTCGGGACGGTGATCAACACGTTGCTGTTGGGGTTCGCCGCCGTGCCGTCGGCAACGATCCGAAGGTCCTCCCCTTTCTTTACCGCGATGACGAACGGCGGGTACGTCAGCTCCGCCAGGTCGGCCTCTCCGGAGATCACCTTGGACCGCGAGATGTTGGGGTTCTCCGCGAGGGTGGTCTTCACGTCGAGGCCCTCATCCCGGAAGAAGCCCAGCTTCTGCGCCATCCAGTACGGCGCGGCATCCACTGACGGTTGGATGGCTACCGTCAGCGACGTTCTCTCCAGCCCGCCGGGGCCGGGTTTCGCCGGCTCATCGCCGGAGTCTCCAAGGGCAGAACACGCACCGCTGAGGCTCACGATGGCCGCGAAAGCTATATAGGGCAACATTTTCCAACGTCTGCCAGACATATTTCTGCCTTCTTTCCTTCGGTGGGGATGGGAGTGTGAGCGAACCCCGGCCGTGTTACCTCAAGCCGGGCGGAGCACCTCCGGCCTCCGATTTCTCGCCGCCGGAGACAGAAGATGAGACTTCACCAAGGCAACCGCACCGGCCCCCGGCCGGCCGTGCCAGGCATACCGGTCGATCATGAACCCGTGTTCTTGGATCACCTCGGAGGTACGGACCAGCTGCCCCGGCTCGGCCGGGTCGATCATCGGGATTCTGTCCACGTACACTCCGGCAACGACAGCGAGTTTGCTGTACAGCAACGGGTCCGACCGCCAGACCTGCCACGCCTGGTCCACGGGGACGCTGACCCAAAGGTTCTCCCGCCGAGCCGTGGATGCGGCGGCGGCAGTCATGACCAACGCGATGGCCTGGTCGAGGAAGGTCTCCGCGTCATGCTCCGCGGTGTCGTAGATGCCGCAGATCTTCGAGACGGTGTCCGCGAAGTCCGCCGGGTCCATCAGCGACCGGCCGGTTCTCTCTTCTCGCGTCGCGGTGATCATGGTGCCGTCCTTCGGGGTTAGAGCTGCGTCACGATGGACGCGAGGATCAGGAGCACCAGGCCGGCGAGGACCACCACGATGCAGTGGCCAGGGCGCCGCCGGCACTCCATGAGGTGCTTTTGCAAATCAGCGGTGGTCTGGAACTCGGAGGGGGCGGGCTCCGGGTCCAACTCGGGTCCCGGAGCCCGCCTGTGGCGGCCTGAAAGGGGATATCTCATCACTCAGGTTTGCCGCGGTCAGCTTTTTCGTTGCTGCTCACGTACCTTCAGCATGTAGTGGATGGAGTGCATCAACTGATCGCCCGAAGGTGGCCGTTCCGGGTTCACGGCCACGGTCATCTCCTCGTCCGCGAACCGCTCGAACTCGACCGGCACGCCATTTTGTTCGCAGACCAAAGTAACGCCCTCGCGCCAAACCTCGGCGGATTGGCCGTCCAGCTCGGACCACTCGTCCGGCCTGACAGCCCACTTGCCTTGAACGATCGTGGCCGCGACTTCAACGGCGGACTGAGTGAGAGGCGGCAGATCGGCCATGTCGGTCGACTTCCCTTCAGGCTCAGGCGATGCCGGTGAGGAACAGCGCGAACGTCTTCTGGCTGACGTCGATCACCGAACCCGGCTGCTTGGTGTCGTGGATGGCGACCCGACCGTCCGCGGATCCGATGTTGACGCAGTTGTCGTGGTCGTCCTTGGTGCACCGCGACGCTCCGCGGAACTTGACGCTGCCGTCGAACCATTTCTTGCCGATCACGATCTCTCCTTTTCGGTCGACGCAGGGATTCCTGCGTCCCTGTCGAACTCGCCTTTGTGGACTCCGTCCACCCAGGCCTTCCACTCGTCGGGGGTGAAAGCCATATACGTGCCGCTTCCGCGCAGCAGCGTGTACTCGTCACCCAGGAACTTGACCTTGGCGATCTGCACGCGGTCTTCCGGCGGGCCGTACGTCTGCCAGCCGGCCACCTCTGAGGAGGCGAGGTCCGCAACGGCACGGATCAACGCGGTCGCGTCGGAAAGCTGCTCGGAGTTGTCGTCGGGCAAAGTCATCCCTTCGCTGGTGTGGAGCCCGGCCCGTCGCCTGAGGGGTGGACTGAGTAGTTCGGCGACGGGCCGGGGATTAACGCGTGCGCACCGCCAGTAACCGCACGCGAACTTGAGGGGGCCCCGTCCCCGCCGCCGACCCGGAAAGGGATTTCAGGGGGTGGCAGACGGGGACGGGGGTTCGTGCACACCGGCCTCTGGCGGGACCGGTGACACAGGCTCAGCGTCTTCGCAGGTGTCCTCGTAGACGATGGCGAAGCCGCCGCGGGATACATGAGCCACGATGGGCGTAATGCCGTGCGACCTCAGGCAGTCCAGGACACCCGCGAACTCCTCGGCGAGCCGCTGGCGGTACTGCCTCTCGATCAGGGCCTGCGAGTCCTCGTCGGAGATGGCGGTAGGCGGCGGCTCGACGCGCGGCAACACGCTGAGCTCGGGCCGTCCGGAGCCATCCGGAGCACCCGGTACAAGTTGGAGTCCAGGGCCGTCGGTCGGTCGGTGCATCATCAGGATCTCCCCAGACGAGGTCGCCGCAAGCAGCGCGGAAGAGGCGACCGATTTCGTAGGACCCGCGAGGCATGAAATGCCAGAACCAGGGCGGAGCACCCTTGGGTGTTCGCGGGGAACGCAGCCAGATGCCCGGCGCGATTGGGCGGAAGCGCTCAGTAGGAGTCACTCGCCCACCCGCCGTGCCCGCCAGCTGGTGCGCCGGGTGCCGCTGCGTCGTAGTTCACAGCAGCGGCACCCGGCCGTCTTGCCCTCGCGATCTCCCGAGTTGTCGGGACTCCCCGGGAGATCGCGAGGCTTCCCCAGGGCCCGCGTGAGGGGGGGCGCGGGCGCTGGAGCTTTGAGGCGGCAGATCCGCCGAGATGGACGCGGGTCCTGTGTGTCGCCGGGCACGAAGATGAAGTTGAGGGTCATGCCGCGCTCCCGTGGTGGAGCCTGCGGATCAGGCCAACCAGCCCGCCCTGGCGCGATCCCCGCTGGTCCGGGATCGCGACGACCCGCGGGTTGAGTGCACGCACGCACAGCGGGCACAGCGGGCCGGGCGGGCAGGTCATGGATGTGACCTCGACCATCCCTCCGCATGCTGCCCTGTAAATCCCCAGGCCGGCCCTGCGTCCCTCGGCGAAGGCCGCGGTGCTGACGGCATGGTCGAGGCCGTCCCGCGCGCAGGTCATCGGAGTGACGTCGTCCGGCGTGAGTGCCGGGTTCTCGGCCATCTCGCCTCCCCAACTTGTGATCCGAGCACCCGCCGCGACTCGATTCCGCGTGATGCCAACTAATGCCACGCGCAAGCATGGTGTGGCATCGTGACGCACGCAATACTCCGCGTGGGTGACATGCAACATCACGCCACGTAGCCGGACTCGGAGGTCGAAGCCGCACTATGCTCAACCGCATGGCGACGGATATGCGCGACAAGCGCCTCGGCGGGAGGCTGCGCAAGATCGCGGAGCGGGCCGGGTTGACCACCTATGTTCTGGCCGCCGAGCTGGGGCTAAGCCAGGGCCAGATCTCGAAGATCTTCAACGGCAAGCGCAAGATCAGCCAAGTTAACTTGATCAAGGCGCTTGCGCTTGCGAACGCCACTCCCGAGGAGACGGATGGCCTACTCCGCCTCCTGAACCCGGAGGGTGGCGATCTCGACGAGTCCACCTGGGTTGCCATCCGGGCCGTGGAGCGCGACCACATGATCGGCGCCGTGATGGCCGCCGAAGAGGAAGCGAAGACCATCACGTACTTTGCCGCACTGATGGTTCCAGGACTGATCCAGACGGCTGCCTACGCTCGCGCCCAGATGGAAGCGGACGGCGTATCGCCCGCAGACGCGCGTCGATGGGTTGCGGAGCGCATTGGTCGACGGAACATCCTCGAACGCCGCGAGAACCCGGTTCACCTCGTAGCGTACTTCCACGAGGGCGTGCTACGCACCGTTATAGGTGACATCTCGGTCATGATTGAACAGCTCGAATACCTCATCGAGCTGCAAACCAAACTTGATAACGTGACAATTCGTGTTGTCCCCTTCGCGGCAGGTAAGACGCCGTTGCAAGATGGGCAACGTCTCGTTATCGAGTCGCCGGATGCTGCGCCACTGGTTCACTCGGATCTCCACTACGTCGGGCTGTTCCTTGAAGATCCGGCGTTGGTTGAGCGAACCACGTTGCAGATGGCGGTGCTCAACGAAAAGGCGCTGGATGCGGCCAAGTCTGCCGCGTTCATCGCCAACATCATCAGTGAGTGGAGATAACTAGATGGATCTAAAGCAGCCAGCTCTCCCGGATGAGGAGGGTTTCTTTCCCTACAAGAAGTCAAGTGCTTCCGAGGGGGAGACGGCCTGCGTTGAGGTGGCGGTTGGCTCCAAGGGTGCCAAGCTGCGTGACACCAAGAACCGTGCGGGCGGCGCGCTTCAGGTCGGCCGTGAAGGGTATGTAGCGTTCCTGCGTAAGACGGGCGCCGCCTAGGTTCTATATCAGGTAATAGGAAAGGGAAAGCGAGCCCCCCGGCCGAGTCCGCCGGGGGGTTCGCTTTGTGTCCGGGCCGGATCGACACGCATGACTCCCCGGCCGGTCGCTATCATCCCAGGTCATGCAGCCAAGCCCAGAACCCCGGTCGGAACGCTTATCGATCTCTGAAAGCCTCGAACTCCTCGCCGCCGTCGAGGCCGGGGTTGTCCGCCAGGAACCGGACGGGATCTCGATCATGACGTTTTGGGCGGAGCCACCCCAGCTCAGCGCACTGGACACCTACGCGAGCTTCGAGTTCGTCCGGATTGCCGACGGTGGCGTCTTCGTCCTGACCGATGCTGGCCGAAGTCACCTGGACCGCCACTACGCCACCCGCGACAAGAAGGCGTACACCCCGCAGGCGGGTGACGAGTGACCGCCGGCATTGCGAGCGCGGTCGTTGGTGGCGAGCCCGGGAGGCTGGCCCTCACGGCGTCCCGGTCGTCTTCGACGGCGAGGACAGCCGCTGGGACGAGTTCGTCCGGGGTGTGCATGGAGCCGGGATGAACCTCGTTTGCCCCGAGGCCGCACCCCGGCCCCATGCTGAGTTCGGCGCGTTGCAGCTTGCCGAACTCCATTTCACCCGCGCACACGGAGACCGAACCCGCTTCACGCCACCACAGCTAAGCATCCACGAACGTGTCCGGCCATCGTCGGACAAGCATCCGGACAACTCCGGACAGGGTTGCGTCGTCCTCGCACAAATGTTCGACTGTGCGACATGGGTGCGACATGGACCTTTCCGGGCTGGTGCCCGTCGGCCACAGACGGGGAGCGGTACCGCTGGACCATCAGCTTCAAGCCCGCGGACAAGCGCTGGGCGCCACAGGAGGAGCTGATCGGCGGCCCCCCGGCCGGCGTGGACCTGGCGGCTCTACTGAAGGCCTGGTTCCAGGAGCGCGGCGGCCCGGTGGCCTGGTGGCGCCTGCGGGTGACGCCGCTGGAGGATGAGACGACGGTCCTGGCGGAGGTTGAGCTGTACTTCGCCGAGGCGGTGGTGCACAAGGTGCGGCGGCTGGGGCCGGATCGCGGGCCAGTCGCCCCGACCTACTGGACGTCGACCCGGCGGTTCCCGCCTTCGCCGGCGCAGATCCGGGCCTGGGAGACTCGCCCCGAGGGACCTCCGGAGGCTTGGAAAGCTAGATCAAGGTAATGCAGAAGGCCCCCGGTTTACGACGCCGGGGGCCTCTGTGGCGGGGGCAGGATTCGAACCTGCGACCTCTGGGTTATGAGCCCAGCAAGCTACCGAGCTGCTCCACCCCGCTCCGATGATCAACAGGCTACCGGAGCGGGCCGGGCCCCGGCAAAGCAGAAGGCCCCGGTGTACAACGCCGGGGCCTTCTTGTCTCCGCAAGTCATCCGGAGCACGGATCAACAGGTGGAGGCTTTGGCGATCATACCCGCGGTTCGGGGCCTCCGACAGCCGATGCAGAAGGCCCCCGGTGCGACACCGGGGGCCTTCTGATGTTCCTGCCCCGCGTAGGCGGGGAGCGTGCACTTACGTGCGTTGCGATCCTCGGGTCCCAGAGAGTCCCGCTGCCCCGCTTGCGCGGGGACCACGATCCTGACCGCCCCTAGCAAACGAGCGCCTCAGGTTCAGCCCCGCTGACGCGGGGAGGTCGATCTTCCGGACCACAAGCGAATGTGGACCCTCGGATCAGCCCCGCTCTCGCGGGGACGCCGACGAGAGTACTCCGCCGTCGAACGTGCGTCCAGGCGGACGCGGGGTAGGCGGTCTACCTGCGTCGGGACAACCTTTGCCCAAACCTGTACACCAGGTAGCCGGTCAGGATGGCCAATACGGGGATAGACGACCATCGGTACTCGCCGGCGGCGGCCTGGCCGATCCAGAAGCCCAGGCATACCCCCGACGCGGCCACGAGGCCGAGCGCGATCCACGTGTCGCGCTCGGCCCGCGCCTTCGCCTTCGCCTTCGATCCCATGTACGGAGTGTGCCACCCGATGCCCTCATATGAGGGGATGGCTGCCCCGTCCGCCACCCCCGGGTTCGTGGGAACGCGTGGGAACAGGCTCCGGTATCGCGCCTTTTGGGTCTACGTGGCGCGACACGGTCCGACACGTTGACACGACAAACCCGCAGGTGAGACCCTACTTCTCAGGAAACACCAGGTTAGCTCGCGCAAGTCCCGCAAAGGGCCATTCACGGGACCAGGCTCGGCGAACGGGAGAGTATCAGCAAAGGCGCAGGTCAGAGGCTCGAAGATGATCAACGAGCCCTTGGATGCGCCCTCCGTGGGAAGACATTTCCCACGGAGCTTGATCCACTCCCAGCGGCCGGGCTACGGTCACCACGGGACGCCGCGCGTGCGCAAGCGAGAAGGCAGCCCGCGATGACGACGAAGACCAAGACCCGCCGCAAGCCCGCGCCGAAGAGCGAGGAGGCCGGGCCGGAGCAGCTGCACCCCAGCGGCCGGTACCGCATTTACTATTGGCACCCGATCAAGAAGAAGAAGATCTGGGTCCGGAACCCCGAGCCCGGCTCCCGCGGGACGTGGCCCACGCCCGAGTCCGCCCTTCTGGCGCGGGAGGAGTTCAAGGCCCGGCTTGACGGGGCGTTGATCGCCCAGGGTGTCCCCGTGCAGCGCCAGACCCACCGGCCGAACGTCCCCACAGTCACCGAGGTGATCGACGCGTGGTTGCCGCTTCAGGACGGTACCAAGCAGACCTGCGCCACCCGCACGTCCGTGGTGGGGGCGTTCAAGCGGCAGTGGCCCGACCTGCCTATCGATGAGCTGGACAAAGACACCTACGTGAAGTGGGACCTCGCGGAGAAGGATGCCGGCCGGTCGACGTCGACCCGATCTCAGCGGCTGATCTACATGGGGCAGATCATCCGGTGGGCCGTCAAGAAGGAGTGGCGGAAAGACGACTTCACCGAGGACATGAAGGCGATCCGCGTTCGCCGGACCATCCGACCGGAGATCTTGACGTTCTCCAACTTCATCGCCCTGACGTATCACCTGGACTTCTGGGCTCTTCCGGCTCTGGTGCTGGCCTACGAGTGCGGGATGCGGGCAGGGGAGATCACCGGCCTCACCTGGCAGCGGATCGACCTCGACGGGCCTAACCCCAGCGTGCTCGTCCGCGACGTCATGGAGAACGACCTCACCACCCGACCCAATACGAAGGGTGGCGGCGAGGAGGGGGAACGCAGGGTCAGTCTCAGTCCATACGCGGTGCAGCTCCTCCGGGGGATCCGCGATTGGCGCGGCGACGGTCCGGAGGATTTCGTGATCCGCAACAGCCGCAACAACCCGGTGTATGCGGCGTACCTCGGCCGCCGGTTCCGGGTTGCCTGGCGTCGAGCGTCGGAACTCGGTGAGGTCACCGGCCCGCGGCCCCGCTTTCACGACCTCCGCCACACCGTCGGGACCGGCCTGGCGGCGGCCGGGGCGCCGATCACCGTCATCATGGATATCCTCGGACACAGCAGCACGAGGATGACGAAGGGGTACCTGCGGGATGCGCAGCTCCCGGAGATCGCCGCGTGGATGAACGTCGTGGCCCAGCGGCACGAGGTGGCGCCCGTGAGCTACCTGCCTACCCCGGAGCCCGAGTCCACCACCCTGGACCAGTTGGCAACCTCCGTCGGCCTCGATGCCGATGCGGTGATCACCATCGTTGCGGAACTCGGCCGGCGGGGACTCCTGCGGCAGGACCTCGACCTCGCGGCGTAGGCCCGGCAGCGTCTCAGCCCTGCGGCTCGGCGGGGCTGAGATCCGGGTCGCTCTCGGCGTCGCCGACCCCCTGAAGATCGTTGATGATCTTCAGGTCCATCGGACTGAGCACGATGACATCGCCGCACGGACGTAGGAACAGCTCCGTGATTTCGCCTTCGCTTCCAGCACGCAGCTCTACGGCGCGCTTCTGGTTCGCCCGTCCCACGACGAGCCTTAGCGCGGTCAACGTAACCGACCACCTCTCTGCACCGGGTGGCACCACGAGTATCTCTGGGGTGCTGCATAGCACCCAGACGGGCGGCATCGTTTGATGCACATGCACTAATATCACACGACGTTGCGGGTCGACAGTTATTCAGAGTCATCCGATTTGACACGATCGGCGGACGTCTCCCATAAGGGAACCACACTTTTGGCGTAGCGCACCACATCGGCGTTCTGCTCCGTGGTGCCCGCCAGAGTCACCTTTGCAAGTTCAACAAGTGCACGCCGCTGCCTGTCCGTCATCGGAGCGGCAAGCTTCGCTATCTTCTGCATAGCCGGGGCGCAGTTCTGCGTCTCCGGGTATAAGTCCTCAGTGAATGCCAGATAAACCTCGTTGTAGCCACATCCGAGAAACTTGGCGATATCGGAGAGCTTGTCACTCTTGGGGATCCCCTGGTATGTGGCGTCTCCGCGCTTGAAGATCCGGTCGATCGTGTGGACATCCACACCTAGGGCCACTGCCCGGCGCGACCTGCTTTTACAGGCGTCGTACATAACGAAGAGCTGTCGGACTTTCGCCAATCTATTCCACGTTGGGGACAGTTCACTGGGCCCCGTCGAACTGGGATTCGACATCCTATCGACCTTCCTCCTTGCTCTGCGGGGGTTTGCCATCCAGGCAAACCCCCGCCTTGGCCTGATGGAAACCCGTCGTGGACATGCTCGTCGGACAGTTTGGCACGGCGTCGCATCCATGCTTCCAGCATCTCTCAGTCACCGCCTGCGCAGGGACGTCCCGATCGGGTCAGTTTCGATATTACTTAGCGCCGCCATGCATCGCACGTCGTCGCTTGACCAGGCGCAATACCGCAATCTTGGTAAAATCTGTCAGATTTCTTGATCTTCGGCGTGTCCCCGTGCAAGGTCATCACCGAAGCCCTCCCGGGCCGATCGACGGAGACACCAACCGCCCACAGCGCACGCGCGGCCCGTCGATCCCAGAGGAGGGGAACAGGACGAGAGGAGGGCCCCGTGTTGGCCACCGCGGATGAGACGCGGCACGTGTCTATGCCCGAATTCCTACGAAACAGCGCGATGCCGCTGGACGAGGCGGTGGATTACCTCCGGATCGACCGCTCGACCGCGTACCGCTACATCGAGGACGGGAAGCTCGCCAAGATCAAGCATGGGGGGCGGACGTGGATTACCCGGCGGTCCATCGAGGAGTACGAGCAGTCGCTGATCGACGCGGCCACGAGGGAGCAGGGTCGGGCCGCGCGCGCAGCCAAACGTGCACAGTGATCCGCGCGGCCGGGCTGGCTGCTACCCATGCCCGGCCGCGCTTGACCCCCGAAAAGGAATCCGGATGACCCAGACCCATCATTCCATCCCCCGGCAGGGTGGCCAACATCGCCGGCAGCGTGACGATATCGAGGCAAGGTGTGTTGCCGCGATGTGGGAGCGCCTGCACTGCGGTGTGCCGACCGACCCGATCCGGGATCTTGGGCTGCGCAACTACACCCCGCGGCATGCGGCGTCGGCGTCGCGCCGGCGGGTGTACTTGCCCGAGGACGGAGTGAGTTCCCAGTGACCGACGCCCGTGTTCGTGTCACGCATGTCCTTCGCCGCCGGCTGCGGCGCCTCGACGAGGCGCGGTTGCTGTACGTCGACGCGGTCTACACCCGCATCGGCCAAGCGGCCGTGAAGATGTTCATCGCCGCCGCCGTGCTGCTCGTCATCTTGATGGCGAGCATCGCGATCGTGTGGTCCAGCTGAGAAAAGGAAGCACATTGCCCATCACCGAAGCCCCGATCGACGTCAGCGACCTCGTGGCGCCGGCCGACCTCCGCCGCATCCTCCAGAAGCAGCCGAGCACCCCCGTCTTCAACCGCGTCCTGGCCAAGCACGGAACTCGGGTGACGCGACTGCGTAAGCAGGTGTGGCCGGTTGTCGCGACCGACCCGGCGGGCGAGCCGCAGGAGCCAGCTGACGAGCCGGAAGCGACCCCGCAACCGGATGCTCCGCAGACGGACGCCCCGCAGGACCCGACACCAGAGTTCACCGAGCCGGAAGCGACCCCGAATCCCGGCGACGAACCGACCGAAGACCGGTAAGCCGTGAGCCGCACCCACGAGTGCCCGGGTGGGTGTGAGGCACGCGTCCCGAGACATCTCTACGCGTGCAACGAGTGCTGGTATCGCCTTCCCCTTCCCCACCGGATCGCCATCCAGCAGAACAACCGGCATAGCACCCTCGGCTATGCCTGCGCGCGGTACGAAGCACACACCTGGTATCACGACCACCCGCTGACCACAAAGGACAGACGTAGCAGCTCAGAAGGGGCTTCCCAGCAATGACCATCATGTTCCACGATGACCTTGACGTTCGAGCGCAAGCCTTCCGTGACGTCGTCCGCGACTACCCGGACCTCCCGCGCCCGCACACCACCGAGGTCAAGGGGACAGGCGAAACCGGCGTCCGGATGCAGTTCCTGCGGCTCGACGACGTGATCACCTGGTGCATCCGGTTCGGCACCCCCCTTCAGCTCAAGCCGACGACGATCTTCGTCCGCGCTTCCACCACCATCCTTGTGGAGGACGTCTTCATTCTCGCGTGGACCCAGCTCGACCCCGTCGAGGCGTGGTCGCTGTTGGTCAAGGCCGGCTACGACGCCACGGACCGCGAGTTTGAGGGGCTGTTCAAGGCCAACGGCGTAGAGATCCCTGCGAGCCACGCGTTCGCGATCTCCACGTTGGCTGCGGCCAGCTAACAAGACCGAGGTGGGGCGTGTTGTGCCCCGACCGCGCACGCCCCACCTCTTCCCACCTTCAAGGAGTACCACATGCCCGTCACGCTTTCAGGGCGTCTGCCCGCCAATCACGGTCTCGCCGACCTGCTCTACACCCTCGTGGAGCACCCGGGGCACGAGCATTACGTTGTCGCGCGCCTCAAGTGCAGCAAGACCACCAAGCTCGCGAAGGATGGCTCCATCACCGCAGAGGTGTGCCTGACGGCGATCGAGGCACCGGATCCCAACATGAGGGCCGACGCCGCAGCGGATCTTCAGAAGCTGTTGACTGAGCTGCAAGAGCAGCGAACCGGAGAGGTCCCGCTGCCCCTCGACGGCTAGCATTGCCGACCCCACCCAACTACGACCCGCAGGCAGGGATCAGATACGACCGATCAGGCACTCGACACCCGCGAACAAGCGGCACAGCTGGCAGTACTGAAGGCTCTGAAGTCTCGCATCCGAGACCTTGAAATCCAGATCTCCGAGGCCTTCCTGTCCATTTTGGACGAAGGCGACTCGAAGGCCGCGACCCTCCCCGACGGGGTGCGGCTCGGAAAGATCACCAAGACCCGCGGCCGCGTGACCCCCACGGTTACCGACGAAGCCGCCCTCCTGCGCTGGGTCCAGACGAACTACCCGAGCGAGATCCAGCCGACCGTCCGGCCGGCGTTCCTCGCCCGGATCTTTGACTCCCTCAAGACGCACGGAGCGCCGGTCGACGTTCGCACTGGTGAGGTCATTCCCGGGATCGAGGCCCGACACGGCGACCCGTACGTGAGCTTCCGCAGTGAACCGGGCTACCAGGAGATTGTGGCCAAGCGGTGGCACGAGCTCGTCGGCCCCCGCCTGTTGGACGGTGAGGCCTGATGGCCGTCGACCTGGGCGACTACAACGACGTCGCCACGCGGATCGCGGAGTTCCGTACGAAGTGGCCCGAAGGCTGCCTCCGGCCGGCGGACCTTGACACGCCGTACGCCATCGAGCACATCGGAGAGCAGGCGTACATCGTCGTCGTGGCTGCCGCGTACCGGACCCCCGAGGATCCGACCCCTGGTGTTGGCATGGCCTACGAGCCCGTACCCGGCCGCACGCCCTACACGAAGTTTTCTGAGCTCCAGAACGCGGAGACCGCCGCGTGGGGGCGCGCGATCGTCGCTGCGCTGGCGGCTGATACCCGCAAGGGGGTTGCCTCCCACGAGGAAGTCCGCAACCGCACGGCCGAACGGGACGTCGACCCGGAAGCGGAAGTCTTGCGAGCCCAGATCAAGGCCCTTGCCGCCGTGCGAAAGTGGCCGCTGCGCGACGTTGCGCATGAGTTCGACCTGCACACCGGCGGCGATATCCGTGACGCGTCAGCAGAGGAGCTCACGCGCTTCCTGACAGACCTCCGTGCTGTCGGGATGGGTGTTTCGCTCGCCAGCGGCGAGGAGGCCTCATGACCGGCCTCACTCACACGCAGCAGGGCATCATGCACTACCTGCGTACCTACATCAAGGATGTGGGTTACCCGCCCAGCGTCCAGGAGATCGCCGACGGCGTGAAGCTCCGCTCCAAGTCGTCGGTTCTGTACCAGCTGCGGACCCTCGAAGCCCTCGGCCACATCCGCCGTGACCACAACAGGCCGCGTGGGCTGGTGATCCTGGCGGAAGAGGCGACGCCGTGACCGAACCCCTGGACCACCTGGGAAACGTCAGCCGCCAGTACCAGCTCAAGGCGCAGGAGTACCGCGAAGTCCTTGTCTCCGCGGCAAAAGCCGAAGCCGCACACAAGTCCGCGCGGGCACAGGCAATTCTGCGCGCCAAGGCCGAGGGTGACCGCGTCTCCCACGCGACGGCCGAGACGATCGCCGAGGCCGACGACCAGATCGCCTCCCTCTACCTGACTCGGTTGGTCACCGCAGCTGAAGCAGAAGCGCACAAAGCGCAACTGCTCCAGCTCCGCGAGCAGGTCGCGAACGGCAGGACGTTCGTTGCCTCAGCCCGAGAAGTCGACAAGATGCACGCTGAAGGACGCGCGGGCATCTAGCGATCCATAAAGGACATACCATGCGCATCCTCATCGGGGTCGCTGCTGCTGTCGTACTGCTGGGCAGCGTCACGGCGTGTGCCCGCACCATCGACCCGGCCGCCACGAACGCCACACTCGTTCCCGGAACGAGCAGCCTGTACCGGTTCTGCGACGGCGCGAACCTGATCTACTTCTCCAAGGTCGACGGCGACCACGACCAGTTCGAATTCTTCGTCCCGGCTGGATGCGACGCGCCACCGCCCGTTGTCACGGCGCCGTCCACTGCCCCGTCCACGACCGCGACGGCAACCATTGGCGGTGGCCGATGACCGACACCCGCCGCTGGCGCGTCGGCACCCACTACGGCATCCACGGCTACGCCGAGAACGCCGACAAGTTCGACGACGAGGACGAACCGATCTTCACGGCGCATACTCGCGCCATCGCAGAGCAGATCGTCTTCGATCACAACGCGCTGCACCTGCACCTCGCCAACGACGGCCGACCGGCGGACATCGAGGTTGGCGGCTTGCTGCATGAGATCGCCAAACTCAAGCGGAAAGCCGAACGCCTGGAGCGCCGCAACGAGGACTTGCAGGAGCGCGGGCTGCGCCTGGCCGGTCAGCTGCTGCGGGCCAACGGCGAACTACACGAATTCCGTGTTCGGCTGGTGCAACTGGCCGGTGGGGATGCCTCCCAGATGCCCCGAATGCTGGAGGCCACGACCGCGGAGGACTACGGGGTCGACGGGGCGGACTGCGCATGAACAGCACGCAGGCCCGCCGCGTGGTTGCCGCGCGTAGCGACGGACTCTGCGAGGTGTGCGGTAGAGCCAAGGCGACGAACATCCAGCACCGGAAGAACCGTTCGCAGGGTGGCACGTGGGACATCTCGAACCTGTTGCACGTCTGCGGGTCGGGTACCACCGGATGCCACGGCTACATCCATGCGAACCCGCTCAAGGCCTACGCCAACGGGTGGAGCGTGCGCGGAGCACTCACGCCCGCCGACATGCCCGCGTTGCTGTGGAAGCACTTCGGCCGGATCTACGTCTGGTTGAGCGACGACGGCAGCTGGAACCCCGTCGACTTCACCGAAACCGCCTGTAGGCAGGGAAAGGACATCGCGTGACGGCCCTGGTGTGGCGCCCCGAAGACGCAATCGCGCATCCCGCGGCGGAGCTGTTTCCCCTGATGTCCGAGGACGAGTTTCACGAGCTGACCGAAGACATCCGTACGAACGGGCTGCTGGAAGCAATCGTCCTGACCCCGTCCGGGCAGGTCCTCGACGGCCGACACCGGTTGATGGCGTGCCGTGAGGCGGGCATTGAACCGACCTTCTCAACGCACGCCGGCGACCCCTGGATTTTCGTCATCAGCGCCAACCTGCACCGCCGCCACCTCACCGACACTCAGCGGGCCGTCGTCGCGGGAAAGATCGCGAGCCGCGGCCCCGGGGAACGTGAACGGGATTCAAATGCCTCACCTGAGGCATTTGAACACCCCGCCCCGGCACAGAAGGAGGCGGCAGACCTGCTCAAGGTCTCGCGCTCAGCCGTCCAGCGTGCCCGCAGCGTGCTCCAGCGGGGCACACCCGCGATGGCGGCGCTCGTCGAGGAAGGGAAGGTCCCGCTCGCCACCGCGGACCGCGTTGTCCGGCTGCCGGCTGCCGAGCAGGACGAGTTCGTCAAGAAGGTCAGCGGCGGAATGCGCCCCCGCGGCGCTGCGCCACCGGAGAAGGAGGGCCTCGAAGGGACCCGACGCCTCCGCACACCGGCCAAGAAGGACACAGGCGTCATTGCGCGAGACGCGCTCCAGGCCATCGCCACCGACATGAACGGCCTGGAGCTGGCGGTCAAGGGCATCACCACCGCCGACCCCGGTCTGTCCGATGAGGACAGGAAGGCGTTCGACCGCGCGTTGACGAAGGGGATTCGCGCACTGTCAAAGATCCGCAGGTGCCTGCGGGTTGTCAACGAAGAAGGGCAGCCATGAAAGAACCCAAGATCGAGGCCATTCGGGTGGACCACCTCACGGTGGACCGCCGCGTGCAGCGCACCATCGACACCGGCCGAGCGCGCAGCATCGCCGCGGAGCTCGACTTTGCGGCACTCGGAACCCTCATCGTCAGCCACCGCGAGGACGGCACCTACCACGTGGTGGATGGCCAGACCCGGGTGGCAGCGCTGAAGGAGGCCGGCCACGGCGAGTACGAGGCGGACTGCAAAGTTTTCACCGGCCTCACGCTCGCCGAAGAGGCCCGGTTGTTCCGCCTGTACAACAACACCAAGACCGTCAAGCCCACCACCAAGTTCATCATCCGGGTGGTCGAAGGCGAGGCGAAGGCCGTCGCCATGAACCAGGTACTGGAGCGCAACGGCTGGAAGGTCACCGGCGCCGTCAGCCGGGGGCATTTCAGCGCCGTGAGCGCCTTGGAGTGGGTCTACGAGGGTGCCAAGATCTACGAGAGCGGCAACCTCGATGCCTGCGAGACCGTGGTCAACGTGCTCACCGTGGCGTTCGGTATGAACGAGAACGGCGTCCGGGCCGAACTGATCAAGGGCTTGGGTCTGGTGGTTCTCCGGTACGGGGACGAGCTCGACTTGCGCAAGTTGGCCACGGACCTGTCCACCCACGACGGCGGACCGCTCGGCGTCATCGGCGACGCCCGTCAGCTGCGCCGGTTGCGCAGCGCCAACATCGCCGACGCCATGGCCGAGGTTCTCGTGGGCATGGTGAACAAGGGGCGGCGAACCAAGCGCATCCCCGAGTGGCGCGAGGCCGCCTGAACGGGCGCACAGATGTTCACACAGCCGCCTTAGAGGCATCGAGGATGAGGTACGTCGGGTGGTGTGGTTCAAGGTTGACGACGGGTTTTACGACCACCCCAAGGTCTTCGATCTATCGGACAGCGCTGTGGCGCTCTGGACTCGGGCCGGCAGTTGGGCTTCGCGAAACACCACTGACGGTTTCGTCCCGTCCAACCTGCCCGCCCGTTTCTGCGGCGACCCCGAGACAGCTGTTCGAGAACTCGTAGATCGCAGGTTGTGGCGACGAACCCGCGGAGGCTTTCAGTTCCACGATTGGCAGGATTACAACCCGCTCGCGGAGACCGTGACCGACAAGCGCGAGAAGGCGCGCAAACGGATGCGAAAACTCCGCGAAGCCCGCCGCGAAGAAACGATAATTGCTGGTAGTGACGCAGATGGTTCGCGCGAACTTCGCGAGAACTTCGCCGTCACAACCCGCGAACGTTCGCGCGAACTTCGCGACCCCCGACCCGTACCCGTACCCAAAGGTTCTTCTGACGAAGAACCTTCACCACCGATCCGGCGGACGACCAAGACCCGAGGAGACCCTGAGTTCGAACTGTTCTACGCCGCCTACCCGAAGCACGTGGGGCGCAAGGCGGCAGAGACGGCCTGGAAGAAGGCCACCCACTCAGCTGACCCACAGGCCATCATCGCCGGCGCGAAGCGCTACGCGGACGAACGAGCGGGCCAGAACCCGCAATACACGAAACAGCCCGCGACCTGGCTCAACCAGGGCTGCTGGGAAGACGACCCACAGCCCCGACCAACCCAGGGACACCTCGGGTTCCGCAACCCCACCGACCCCAACGACTACTACGGAGAGCTCTAGTGATGACGATGCCCGTGCCGAGCTTGCCGGCCGCGCTGGGCGCCGACCCCGCGATCGTGGCCGACAACATCAGCGAGGCCGAGGCGCGACTGGCGAAGACCATCCCGAGCCGCTACCAGACCGCCGAGCCCACCGACCCCGCGGTTCACCGGTGGGTGACGGACGTCGTGGCCGGCGCGAAGCAGCATCACTACCCGGTGCTTCGCGAAGGCCCGTCGCTGCTGCTCCTCGGGCCGACCGGAACCGGCAAGACATTCCAGGCCTACGGCGCGATCCGATACCTGGCGCTGGCCGGCGCGCGGTTCTCCTGGGCGTTCACCACCGCCGCCGACGCCTACGCCCGACTCCGGCCCCGCCCGACCGTCGACCAGGAGGAGACGTTCCTCCGCCTGGCCAACGTCGCTGTCCTCGTCCTCGACGACCTGGGCGCCGCGAAGGCGAGCGAGTGGACCGAGGAAGTCAACTACCGCCTGATCAACCACCGCTACGAACGTCAGCTGGCGACCCTCATCACCAGCAACGTCCCTGCGGGACAGCTCAGAGCCGACCTCGGCGACCGGGTCGCGTCCCGGCTCGTCGAAATGGCTGCACGTGCTGTCCTCGCCGGCCCCGACCGGCGCCGCAACATCCACCGAGCAGAACAGGAATCAGCATGAAGTTCATCAAGAACGCCACCGACGTCGTTCGCCTGGCCACGGCCGTCCTCATGGGCATCAGCGCCGGCCTGGCCCTGGCGCGCAATACCCGCGAACTCGTCCGCGACGTCGCGGAGGACGACGGCCTCATGGAGAAGCTCGTCCACGCCCAGCGTGCGCGCCGCAAGGCCGGGGAGGAAGCCAAGTGAGCACGGTCTACGTCTCCATCGGCAACTCCGATGATCGGCTGCCACAGCTGAAGTGGGCGACCTACGTCCAGGAGCTCCGCCACATCATGCGACTGCTCGCCACGGAGATTCACGGCGACTGGTACTCCGCACCGGACTCGCCGTACCAGAACGCGTGCATCGCCGTGGCGGTCTCGGACGAGGCCCGCGGCACCCTCCGCGAGAAGCTGGAAATCCTGCGCGCCCTGTACGACCAGAAGGTGATTGCCTGGGCCGAGTGCCCCGAGACGGAGTTCCTGTAATGGCCGGAGAAACCAAGATCACCATCGTTGGAAACCTGACCGCCGACCCGGAAATCCGCTTCACCGCAGGGGGTTCGGCGGTGGCGAACTTCACCGTCGCGTCGACGCCGCGCACCTTCGACAGCCAGGCCGGCAAGTGGAAGGACGGCGAACCGCTGTTCCTCCGATGCAGCATCTGGAACACGGCCGCTGAGAACGTCGCTGAGTGCCTCGCCAAGGGCGCCCGCGTCGTTGTCCTCGGCAGCATCGTCCAGCGCTCCTACACCACCTCTGAGGGCGAGAAGCGGACCGTGGTGGAGCTGCGCGCTGACGAAGTCGGCCCGTCGCTGCGTTACGCCACCTGCAAGATCCAGAAGGCAACGCGCTCCGCGGGCGCAGCCGGATCGGATCAGTGGGCGAGCGACGACCCCCCGTTCTGATGGCCTTCATCCGGATCTGGTTCGTGCCTCGGTCCCACACGTGGGGCAACCGGGGTGCGGCCTACCGCTGGCGCTGCGACATTTGTCCGCACAGCACGGGGACGCACCACTTCGACCGCTTCACCGACCGCATCCGGTACCGGCCCGACACCCACCCGTGGCGACGGTGCATCGACGCCGTGGATCGCCACATCTGCAACTACCACCGCGGCCTGATAGGGCCGCTGACGAAACGAAAGGAGCCGACGTGAGCTCCGCAGGCTCCACCCCGGAGTCTCCAACCGCGATCCTCCGCCAGATCCAGGTGGATACCCGCATGACCGTGACGATTCTTCAGCAGATCTACAGTGCGCTGCTGTACATGAACAAACGCGGCGACCGCGTGGCCGGCGAGATCCTGAACGTGCTCGCCGAAGCACAGGAAGAGCCCGAGCCGTGACCCCCGAGGCGATCGGCCGGGCAGCTCGGATCAAGGGCATCAAGGCCGAGCGGGACCTGGCGGCATACCTGCGGACCTGGTGGCCCGACGCCGAGCGCGCCGTGGTCACCGGCTTCCGCTCCGGCGAGCACGTTAGCGCCGACCAGGGCGATATCCGCGGGGCCGGGAACGTGGTCTGGCAGTGCAAGCACGTCGCCACCCTGTCGGACACCCAGGTGATCGAGATCCTGGAGCAGACCCGCAACCAGACCTACGCGGCGGGCGCGGCCTACGGGATCTTCGTCCAGCGCCGCCAGGGCAAGACACACCCCGGCCACTGGTGGGCCTGGCTCAACCTCGACGAACTCAGCCAGTTGGCCAGCTCCGGCCGCTACAACCTCGGGCCGGGCCGGCACCCATACCGCTACCCGTTCACCGGTCGGCGGATGCCGCCCGTGCGGATGCTGCTCGCCGACGTGGTCGAGCTGCTGATCGACGCAGGATACGGAGAGGAGGACACGTGGACCCGCATTGCCCGGGATGTGAATCAGGCGACGTGATCGGCGTGGAGGTTCGAGGCGTCTACGACGGCGTCCTCTACTGGATGTGCGAAGCGTGCGGCCTGAGGTACCACCGATTCCCCGAGGGGCACTGGCTCCGCCCGCGAGCTGAAAGGCACATCGACGAATGACGCGAACTGGCTTCTACGCCAGCCTCGGCTTTGTCCTATGGGTGTTGTGCCTGTTCCTCTGGACGGTATTCGGTGGCGTGTGGTGGCTCATCTTGGGAGGAATTGCGTTGATGCTGTGCTTTCTGCGATGCGAGAGGTACTGAGAGGACGACCTGCGATGAACAATGTTGAGCCGCGAGCGGAGATCCGCATGGCTGCGCACGAGCTTCGAGAGCTGTACGTTGCACTCCTGGCCGCAGGGTTCGACCAGGCCCAAGCGTTGACGATTCTCGGACACCTCGTCGCCACAAAGAAGGCGTGACACAGCGAACCCCCCGGGGAAGGGGGGCCGGGGGGTTCGCATGAAGGGGATTATCGGCAGCCAGCCAATGAACCATTTCGGAGCCTACCCTACGGAGGACGAAATGGACCACCGGTGCCGCCGAGGACAGTACTGTGACAACCGCGAAACAGTCGACGGCGCGGTGGTGGGCCGCGCCATCCACGCCGAACACGGCTTCTGCGACGCCTGCACCCGGCAGGTGGAGCGCGCCGTCCACGACCTACCCCAGGACTACGTCCGGCTCAACCTCATCCTCGGGAAGGGCCGCACCGTCGGCGGCGAACCGGTCCGAATGACCAAAGAACTCCCGGTACCCATCCGGCTCCACATCGAAGCCCTGCAACGGAACATGGTCGACGAGACCGACGCGTGGGCGCACAGCTTGTCCCGCGTCCTCAACGTCGACTGGCAGGCTGGCGGCACCCGGCCGAGCTGGCGCCTCGATCGGGGATGCCGGCTCATCTGCGGTGCACTGACCGCGTTCCTTTCCCTCCGCGACGAGAAGCACATCATCTGGGAATACGGCCACCGCTACGTTGCCGCGCGCGACGGCCTCGACGGCGGCCTGAAGTTCATGTCGCTCAGCCACAAAGCCCAGCTCTTCCTCGGGCAAACGAAGCTCATCCACCGACTCCCGGTGCCGTGCCCCCGCTGCGACGCGATGGACCTCGTGCGCGAAGACGGCAGCGACATCATCGAGTGCCGTGACTGCACCAAGAAGTACACATGGGACGAGTACCAGCACCTCTGCCTGATCCTCGTCGACCGCGAAGAGAAGGGCCTGAACGTCGCATGAACCGACCACGGGAGATCATTCCAGGCTGGGAGGGAGCGGTTGGCCCGTTCCCCAGCGAATACGGCAAGCCCCACGTATATGCCCGCGATGTCCACTCGGGGGCGGGAAACTGCGTGTGCGGCTGGGACCTCGGCTACCGCCTGCACATCCAGGCGGCTCCGGGCATTCCCGTGCCAGAGGACATGCGGTGAAGCGGCGCACCGTCTACGCCGCGGAGCGGGATGTCCACGGTCGTTGGCGCCGGCTCTACTGCTGGACACAGAAGGCCGGCGCCGTCCGGAAGATCAAGCGCATCGGCAACCGACGCGAACGTCGTGAAGGCCGCGCGCAAGCCCGCAGCGGAGGTGACGAATGAAGATCCACGCCGACTCGACGAACGACTACTACCTAATCAAGTACTTGTCGACCAGCCGAGGGCAAACCCCCCGGTACTTCGGGTTGCACGCCGCAGACCCGCGGGAGGCCGTAGCCGCGTTCCGGAGACTGTTCCCTCGCGGCATCGTCGTCGACGTGTTCCCCCCGCCGGTTCCCCCGCAGGCCTGGGCATGACCCAACGAGCATGGCCGTGGCCGGCCGACACGACCCTTGACCAATCTCGTCGGGTAGCACAGATGTACCGCCACCACCTGCACCGCGCCGACCCCGCCACCTGCGCATCCCTCGATGCGCAGTTGATCGCGATGGGGCAGCCCTGGGTTGTTCCCGGCGCGAGCGTGCACGCGGACGACGACCTACTGACCGCCGACCTCGCGGCCGACGAGATGCGCGTCGCCCGGCGCACCATCTACGCCTGGCGGGAGCGGGGCCTCCCCGTCGTCGCCACGCCGGATGGCCCGCGGTACCGGGTCGGCGACCTCCACCGGTTCGTCGCCGACCAGCGCCGGCAGCGGGCGCAGCGCCGCAAGCGGCAGTGAATCACGTGCGGATGCCAGCCCACGTCTCCGCGGACAGCAGCAGCTGCACCCACACCTGCGCCTCGTTGATGGCCTCGCGGTGGTAGCCGTGAAACCCCAGTCCCTCCAGCGTCGCCGCCATCCGATCCGCAGACTCCGCCGCGCAGTACACCGAGACCGACCAATCCGCCGCTGGCGTCCGCTGGTACGCCACCGTGCGCGCCGAGACTTGAGCCACGATCCCCGCAACAGCCAACCTGGCCTTCACGAACTCCGCCGGGTTTCCGTCTCCCACGTCCGTCCCTTTCAGTTCGCGTCGTCCACTGTCGCTGCCAACATCCGGATCGCCTCGTCCACGCTGCGCGCCCCCACGGCCTCTGGGAGCGGCTCATAGGGTGGTGTCGTACACGCCGACACCCACCAGTTCGGTCCGGCGCTCGCAATGTTGCGATCTGCGAATCCGAGAAGGCGGGTTCCGTCCCAGATGTACCAGCGGCCGTTTCGGGGCTTGGCGTGGCCGACGCCGTAGCGGCTCCGATGGAGTCTCATGCTGCTCACCTATTCCATGTCGGTTGGCCGGGACTCGGCGTCCCCCTGGACACCGAGCCCCGGCACCGCTCTACGACGCGCGAGGACAAGACCCACCCAATCCTCGTCGCCGCAGAACCCTTCTACCCCCGCCCGGCAATCACCGTTGCCGCAGGAGCACGCCGCTCAGAAAGAAGATCCCGCCGACCACGACCAGAAGCCAGAGCCACCACGTCGCCCCGCGGACGGCCCATTCGCACAGCAGAACCCTGCTCTCATGCACCGAGCCGGAGAACAACACGCTGCCGCACGGCGCTCCCGCGTTGTCCTTGTGGGGCACAACTGCCACGATGGATCCGATGATCAGCAGCGCGACTCCGATCTCCAGCAACGGAGTCGACAGTTTAGACAGCTTCGAGGTTTCCGTCATCGCTATCCCCTTCCCTTCCGGGCGGTCAACGCCCGCTCCATTTCTTTCAGGACGTTCTCGCCCTGCTCGGTGAGGAACATCCGGTGCATCTCGCCCAAAGGAGCGATATCCACCGCCATCTTCCACAGCTCGGGAACCTCAAGCAGCCAGGTAACAGTCCAGCTGTCTCCGTGCGGCATCCACGTCTTGACCGGCTGGCCGTTGCGCACGCTGTTCACCAGGAACGCCTTCAGCTCGCCGGCGGCGATCGCTTGCAGTCGACGCAAGCGCGGCTCACTCGGGCGAAGGCGCTTCGGCGAAACGCAGAAGGGAACCAACCGCAATTTGCACATGCGAAAGCCTCTCGTTCTTGCGCCCCCGAATAGTGAATTGAGACAATATGCGTCAAGACACGCCGTTATGAGATGGCGCGGACGCGGAGTGGTGCGCAGGGGGTGTGCACGGTGGTAACGTTTCGCGCGGTACCCCCTGCGCGAAAACAGCAGCTAGCGCGACCTCGGCTTGCGCGTCGTGGAAGCGGCTCGGCTAGAGCCTCCGGCCTTCGGTGCAGCCGCCTTACCTGAGGCGCGGCGCTTCCGGGTGGCGAGCTTCCGCCGGTCCTCGGCCTCGCGCTCAAAGATCTCGTCGATATCCGCTTCCTTCGCATCGCGGGACGTGATCCGAACGCGCCTCGCGAGGTACGACTTATCCGTGTAGGCGCTGCGTCGCCGGATAAGAGTCTTCTCGCCCGTCTTAGGATCCCGGTACCACAGTTCGGCGACCTCGTAGCCACAGCCGCGGGTGCACCGGGCTACGTACTGACAGTTGGCCTCGGCGTCGTTGTACAGCCGTTCCCAGACCTCGTCACTCCAGAGATGTCCCCTGCGGCACCTGCGGAAGATCTTGTTCCGCAGGTACTCGGCCTTGTCGGTCACCTCGACGGGACGAGCGGTGCCCTTCGTGGTCATCGTCGCCTCCGTGCTGGCTTCGGCGGCGCGGGGATCAGCGCCTGCTCGTCCTGCTCGTCCTCATCCGCCGGTTCCGGCGGGGCCCCCTGCGTCGGCAGCCAGACCTCGTTAGTCCAGGCGAACCCCACCTCCTTGGGGAGTGCCCCCACGCAGGCCTGTGACAGCTTCGGGAACCGCGGCTTCCCCTTGCCATCCTTCTGCGCGTGCCCCCAATCCCAGATCGGCCGGCGCGCGTCGGAGAACAGCTGTTTCTCCCGGCGGTTCGGGTCCGTCGGCGTCACCCACCAGGCAACCCCGGGTCGCGGATCGGGGAGGCGGTTACCGCCAGGGCCATAGACTCCGATCGCCGGGAACGGGTCGTCCGGCACATCCAACGGGTTGAACACCCCGAGGATCTCCGCCCGCGCCGTGTACATGCTCATGAAGGTGGCCAGGGCGATCTGGCAACTCTCGCAGAGGTCGAATCGGTGGACCTTGCTGTAGATGCCTACCTGTTCCTCGTACACGGCGCCAGGTTCGCCGCACCTGTCGCATTTAGCACTTACCGTAATGACTTTCATGTTCTGCTGATCTTTTCTCGCATGTTGGGTTGAGGGTGTATGTGCGATTGCATCTCGCTAACTCGTGCCGCGACCCTCCTCAACGTCCGCGCCAAGCTACTCGCCGAGCTGGCACACGCCGGACACGTCGAACATCACCGCCACGGTGACCGGTATGCGATCACGCGGAACGGCCTGGCCGACCTGCGCTGGCAATTGCTGACATCCAGCGAGGGCGACGCCGCGTAGCTGGATGGTTGGTACCGCCTGCGGGACTCGAACCCGCGACCTGACCCCTATAAAAGGCGCGCTCTGCCGACTGAGCTAAGGCGGCTTATGCGAATCGCTATCTACGTTCTCGGCGCCGAGCTCGTGGCCGTCGACTTCAGCGCCGAGGAGTCCGAGCCCATCACACCTGGGCCGGGCGCGGCCGGACCTCAGTTCGAACTGGGGTTCCGGCCGCCGCAGCCGGGCCCGGAATGCGCTTCCTCGCCGTTCAGGGCTCCACCAGCTTCACCGAACCGGACGCCGTGACCTCATCGACAATTGTCGACATAGGCCCGATCGTCACGCGGTACTGGCGCTGACGCGCCACCCCGGCAACCCGGAACCCCGCTCGACAAGGGCCGGTCCCGAGCACGATCCCCAGGTAAGGCTCACCGTCGAGGTGTCCACCCTGCACAGTGGATACCTCGGGCATCGGTCTCGCTTGCAGCGTCTCGCACGAGGCGACGACGGTCCCGGATACCTCGGCGAGGTCCGGCTCAGCGGCAGCGTGCACAACGACCACGCTGGCGGCGAGCAGGCCGGCCGCGAACATGACTGCCATTGCCGTACTCATGGGTTCCCCTTTCTCTCAGCCAGCCCGGCGATGCACACCGGGCTGGGCGTAGATGACTGCTTCCAGCTCGGCGAGCCGGGACGCCAGGCCGGCCAGCTCGGCCAGCTCGGCGACCCGGGATTCCAGAATCCTGATTTTGGCCTGCGCTACCCGGAGTTCGCGGTCCCGCGCCGCTTCCCTCGTCTCGGGAGTTGTCGCGGGTGGTTGCCACTTCTTCGGCTGAACCTTGCGGGTCTCCGGCTCCGGAAGGTCCTGCGGGTCGTCCGTGAACGAGTACGTGCCATCGAAAAGGCCGGGCAGCCAACGTGCGTCGAACCCGAGGGCTACGGATACGCTGGCCAACATCTTCGCGTCTGGCACGGCACCGGTCCGGTAGATTAGCTTGCTTCGCAGGGCCGAAGTTTCAAGCCCGACCGTCTGAGCCAGTCTTTCCTGAGTCATGCCTCGCAGCTTCAAGCACTCTCGCACGTACTCGGCTACTGCCTTCGCGCGGCGATCCCGCTGACACCTGCTCGTCATGCGTAAATTTCCGTTCTGACTCCGTAGAGGGCAATGCCCGGAGTCCGCTGTCCGTCAGTGTTCGAGCTAACGCGTCGGGTTGCGACGTTCGGGAACGTTAGACCCGACACATGACAAATTCTACTATTTGCACTGCTCCATTCGGGCGTAATCGATCATGACGGAGCGTAGTATCCGCTGGCTATGCCGCCCGATCGAGGGAGTAACAGGAATAATCCACAACCGCTATCAGGGGGTGGGTCAAGTCGCGTCAGCGTCGTTCAATATGGTGCTGACCTGCTGTTGCTTCATGCCCGAGCGCTTCACGAGGTCCGTCACCCGATAGCTGGGACCCAAACGGCGTAGAACAGCTGCACGCTCGGCGAATGCCGCCCGTTCTTCTTCCAGGCTGTCTTTGTGTGCCTTATCGGCTCGCGCCTTTGCCTCTCGCGTCCGCTCGGAGGCCTCCTTTGCCCTGGCCACCCTCATAACCGCACGGTCAAGGTCCTCCAGGGAGGCCGGCTCCGTCAGCACCTCCGGCTTCTCGGCGTCCGCCATAGCACCCTCACCCTCCGTCGAAACTGTCGAATAGGCGTGGTCCTACTCGACCGTGTCACCGTCCGTCTCGGTGCCCATCGTCCCGCGCCGGCCACCCGGGGTCCAGAGCCCGGCCGGCCACACCACCGCCGCCAGCGGCAGGTCCGCGCAGTAGTCGTACGCGTCGTCCTCGCACGGCGACGGCGTCCCCGTGTCCACCGCCACCGGGGGCGACGCGATGACCTCGGCGTCGCCCGGCCGGGACGGGTTCGCGCACACCCTGTACTCGTCCTGCCGCCACAACACCAGGTCGCCCTCGCCGGTGACGTCGGCGGTGCCGAGGTAGGTGTGGACGTCGACCACGGCCCAGTGCTGGCTATCCGCCAACGGGGCGACGAACCGCCGGGAGTAGGAATCGCCGGCCTGGACATCCCCACCCACGTCACCCCCCGGCATCACCTCCGGGTGGGGCTCGGTGAACACGGGTCTGTCTGCCGGGACCAGCACCTTCTGCGTGATGACCAGGTCAGCGGCAAGGCGGTTGTACGGCCCGTCCGCGGCCAGCTCGTCGGACTCCAGCACCCGGGCGGCCCACTCGTGCAGCGGCGCGAACTCCCCGCGCTCCAGCGCCACGCTGGCGGCCGCGCGGGTCACCTCGACGTCGGTCGCGATGCCCTCGTCGGCGAGCGTGTCGGAAGCCCACAGTGTGAGCTCGGCCACGCCCAGCATGTAGCGCGCCCAGTCGGCCGCGTTCCAGTCGGCGGTGCTCATGGTCGGTTCCTCTCGGTTGGTGGGTTCGGCCGTGTGGCCGCGCCCGGGGCCACCGCGTGCACGGTGGCCGCGAGCGTGATCACGCGGACTTCTTGAACGCTTCGGCGTACTCGCTGCGGAACTGATCGCAGAAGCAGACGAGGCACAGCTCCTCCGGCTTCACCCCGGCGAGCAGCAGCCGCCGGCGGGTTCCGGGGTCTTCGTCCAGCCGTGATCCCACTGGCAGCGTGCTGACCGGGTAGAGCGCTTGAAACTTGCGGAGGCACAGCAGCGCCCGGCCCTGCGTGTACGCGAAATGCACCTTCCGCGTGGTGTTCCGCGCGAGGAACATCCGTCCCGCCACCGGGGCCGGGAATTCCTGGCCGCTCATTGCGACACCACGCCGTCGGCCTTCCGGGTGGCACGGGCTTTTCTCGCAAAGTTGTCGTCGACGTCTTCGCGGATGCACTTTGCCAAAGCCGCGATGTGCACGTCGGCTCCGCGCTCTGCTTCTCCGTGAGACAGGCCGTGTACGTCGGTGCCGATCGCGATGGCTGCTGCCTTCATGCCGTCGAGCTGCAGGAGTGCGCGGTATCGGCCCTCTACGTGCGGGACGTACATCTGATCGGTTGTTGTCGTCTGACTTGTCAGCGTCTGGTGCAGGTTGCCAGCGAGCCGGATCACGGCGGCGTACGACGCCCCGTGCTTTTCGGTCAGCTCGGCGGCGTACGCATTGGTCTTGTGGAAGTCCTTCGATTCCATGCCTCATCCCTTCTCGGTTGGCCGTGTAGCCACGCCCGCGCCTGTTCGGTGTTCTGTCATGCCAGAACACCGAGCAGGCGCGAATGGGGTTACACGGACTAGCTGACGACCCGGGCCCTACTTCGAGTCGCCGTCCACAGGTAGAAGTCGCGGTGCCCCGTCTTCCCGGCGTGCTCGTGCTGCCAGGCGTAGACCCCTTCCGCGACGCCGTCCACTTCCCGTTCCCAGGCGGACGACTCCGGGCAACCGCGACAGGTGCTCCGCGCAACGGACACGTGCGCCTCGTCGTCGGCGACACCCGGCAGGATGCCCGGCACCGTGCCCCTCAGCCGCTTACGCGGGGTGCTGTTCCCTGTCATGCTTCTCCCTTCCGTTGACCGTGCGGTCACGGCGCCGGCACGGGCCACTGTGGCCCGTGCCCCGCCGATGTCACGCGCGGGTTGGCGTGCGGGCTCAGAACACGGACGGGAGCCAGCCGTCCGTCCCGTTCTGATTGCGGATCGGCATGAGCCACGCGCGGTAGTCCGGACCGATGCGGATGTGCGCCGGGCGGTTGCCGGTCTCGCCCGCGAACATCTGCACGTACTCCTTGCGTCGCTTGCCGACCTTCGCGAAGTCCGCCAGGAACGCCGCGTTGAACATGACGTGCGTTGCGGAGTCGGGCAGGGAGTCGACGGCGATGCGCGGGAGCATGTCCCCGAGGTCGTTGGAGGACTTCGGGCGCAGCTTGACGGCCAGCGTCACCCCGAGGCCGGCGAATTCCGCGGTCATCTCCCCGGTGTTCACGGTGACCGTGACCGTCAGGGCCTGCCGGAACGTCTTCTCCAGGTTCGCGACGTCCTCCGCACCGATGGTCACGGCGTGGGGCAGCTCTCCGCCGTCCACGGCCGCGTGTGCGGCGCGGTACCGGTCGGAGGACCAGCCGTGAAGCCGCCCACCCTCGGTGTGCAGGCGAACGACCGTGAACTGTTCCAGGGCGCCTCGGCCCGTGTCGGCGGTAAGCGCCAAGTCGGCGAGCATCCCGACAAGCGCGCCCTTGCCGTTCGCCGTGAACGCGGTCACGGTGCCGGTTTCGGTGCTCGTCGTTTCCATCATGGCAGTCATGGTGAATCCCTTCGTCACGTTGGGGTTGGCCGTGCAGCCATGGCGCGCGGGCCGCCCGAAGGCGGCCCGCCACCAAGTGCGCACGGTCAGGCGTCGGCGAGCACCCGGTCGAGCGTCTTCACGGTTTCCAGGTCCAGCACGTCGAACTTGCCGAGCACGGCGCTGGACATGTTCCGTTCGGCGCGCGAGGCACCCCGCACCGTGCCTTCGTGGTGCACGTAGGTGTTGACGGCCTGGAGCACGCCGTACGCGGTGCCCTTCCACGGCTCGACGCGGTTGTCGCTGTTCCAGAGCCGGGACAGCGCGGCGCGCTTGTTCGCCGCGGTGGTCTGCTTGGTTTTGCTGTCCGCGTCCGTCGTAGGCACGTGGACGTTGAGGAACTTCGACCATTCGCGCGGGGTGACCTCGATTTCGCACAGGGCCTTGACCTGCGCTGCGAAGTCCTCCGTGACGGTGTGCATGATGGCGAGTGCATCCCGTGCTTCGGCAAGCTTGAGCTTGCTGTTTCGGGAGTGCTTGATCTTGATCGCCTGGCCGTTCTCCGAGAGCCCGGCCGCCATCGTGTTGTCACACACGACGTTCGTCACGACGCGCTTGTACGTCGTCGCGATGCTCCCGTCGTGACTCGTGCAGGCCAGCAGGTTCGGGCGGAACTCGACACCCTCCGGGGTGCGGATCGTGTCGGGAACCTCGACGCTCACCCACGCCTGTGCGCCGTTCTTGAGCAGGCCGGCGGAGCCGATGCCCAACCCGTCGTCGAGGATGTTCCCGACCTGGGTAACCAGCCAGTCGCGATACTGGTGGATCTCGTATCCGTCCGCGAAGTACCCGAAGATGTCGCCCGTGTCGACTCTGCCGACGGGGAAGCGCTTGGTGTCCTCGCGGCTGGTGACGCCGTTCTCGGTGATCCACGTGGCCTTGGCGGTGCCCTTCGCGGCGCTCCAGTAGAACAGCCGGGAGAGCACGTCTTCCACGGGCACGGCGCCCGGGTAGTGGTTGGACTGCTCACCCTGGTCCGCGGCGCGGTAGTGCCACGCGTTCCCGCGTTTGGCGGTGTACCCGATGAGGGTGTTGTTGTTCAGCCACAGCTTGGTTTCCTTGGACATTTCTGCCTCTTTCTCTTGTGTGCCCGCATGGTTTGGCCGTGCGGTGACCGCGCAGGAACGTCCGGAGGGGACGTTCCCCACGGATAGCGCACGGGCGGCCAGGTGCCCGCTCTACAGCTGGTCTCCGCCGTCCCACTCGCCCTTGGTGATCTTGAGGACGCACGTGCGTTCCGTCTTGGGACGCGCGATGGGTTTCGAGCTGTCCACGCGGAACGCGGCGAACCCTTCGGACTTCGGGTCCGGCCACAGGTGGCCGATTCGCTCGCCGTCGCGGAACACGTGGACGGTGCCACTCAGTTCGTTCCGTTTCAGGGAGTACACCGGCCCCAGGTTGGCCCCGTCCGGGTCCACCGCGTAGGTGTCGACGTCCGACCACAACGGGGTGTCGGCGCCGACGTCTTCGGGGCGCACGTTCACCCATCGGCCGGACGTCCCGTACCGATACAGGGTGAACACGTGATCCCCGGCTTCGGTGAAAGCGTCCACCCGGTCCGCGCTCTGTTCGTCGTATGCGGGCGAGTTGCCGTCAATCTCCGCCCACCACTGCATAACCAGTTCAACCACTCGCATTGGTGTTCCCCTTCCGTTGAGCTAGACCTAGCGGTCACGGCGTGCGCGCACCCCCATGCGCGCCACCGAAAGCGCTAGCACTACTGCCAAGAACCGTTCGGCATCTTCGTTTTGACGATCACGCCGTCGGACGCGGGCAAGTGCAGCCCGTTCGCCGCCTCGCGGTTCATCTCCCCGATGCGGCGCACGGCCACGGGGAGGCACCGGGAGCACGCGCTCACGTTGACGCCGGACCTGAACGGCTCGACACCGATTTCGGGGTTCCCGGGGTGCTGGATCTCCCGGCGCGACTGCACCCAGAACAGGGCACGCCGCGTGCACCTTTCCGTGACTTCACACACGGTTCTCTCCTTTCGTTTGGCCTAGCAGCCATGGCGCACGCGCGGTTGCCCGCGCGTCACCAAAGCGGCTACGTCAGTAGCGCGGGTGCGACGGCTGCTGGCCGTAGAAGTGGAACCAGAACGAGCCGCGTGCCATGTCGCGCCAGCACTCGTCTTTGAAGTGCCCGTAGCGGTTCTCAAGCACGTTCAGTGCCTCCCGCGGGTGCCGTTCGACCGTGTACGCGGCAACCGCGCATGCCTCGAACCAGCACAGGCCCAGCCGGTACCCGAGGTCCCGCAGCGCGGCGAACTTCTCCGCGCCGTAGGCGGTCGCGTCCTGCCGGGTGCGCCCGTTCACCAGCGTTTCGGTGACCGGGGTGTCGCCCACCCACGGGAGCCGGGCCCAGCCGTCGGGCCCGTAGACCTCGTATGCGGCGGGGTTGATCCGTGCCGCGTATGCCTGCCCCTTGCTCGGGCCGTCGAGTGCTTCCAGCGTCCACGAGTCGGGCGACGTGTTGGCGTGCCGCACGTGGTACCGCCGGTCCGGGCTTCCCATGTGCCGGATGACGCGGTCGGTGATGTTCATTTCCACTCTCCCTAGTGCGTTGCCGCGTACTGGATTGCCGCCGAGCCCGCCAACAGGACAAGCACGGTGATCGCCCAGGCGATGATCCGAACCGCGAAGCTTTCGATCATTTGCGTTCCCTTTCTGTCCACAACGGACACAGCAGGGGACGGACACGCCGTCCCCCACTGAGAGCGTTGTGTTCAGTTCACCGACTCGAACGGGTGCTCCGCCGGGTCGAACGGGCCCAGATCGGTGACCACGGCGCCGTCCCAGTTGCATCGGGCACGCCACATCGCGTGACCCGGGTTCAGTCCCTCGATCCCGTCAACGAAAGAGTCGTCGGCGAACTCGACGCGGACGCTCCGTGCGCAGGGGTAACCGGACATTGTCTGCCTCCTCTTATGCGTCCCCAACGGACACGGCACGGCACGGACGTAGCCCGTGCTGCACCGTTGTTCATTGGGCCAGCTCACGCACCACTTGCGTGCAAGACGGGTGCCTTCTGTCCAGGGTTCGCAACCCGCGCGTAGCGAGGAATGCGCTTCACCACCCGCGCGCTGGACAAAGTCCAGCTCTGAACGAGTCCCTTAACCCCGGGGAGCGTGATTCCGGTCGCGTTGTCCAGCGTCCGGCGCAACCCGACCATGTCCCAGGCCTGAACGAAAAGTACGATGCCGGGCCGCTCACCAGCGCACACCAACACTCTGTAAATTCGCATTTCATTGCCCTTCTTAGAACGTCTCACGAATGGGCACGGAAACCTAAGTTGCCGTGCCCAAACGTGAATCGTTGCCACTCTCTAACGGCCCTCTCACGATCCGTTCAGTGGCGCGTCACCCGCGTTGTTACTGGGGGTGCCCCAGCGGCGCCGTCCCGTTCCCTACGTGATCGCTGCCACGCGTGGTCGCCTGCGGATATCCGTGAGTCCGCAGGTCGGTAATATCTTCCGACGCACTCTCTATGTCGCGACTGACGCACCCTGTGCACGACTCCGGGGATCCAACCGGTGCGCTACCTCGACATTGCTGCCGCGTATCTCGCCCGTGTGTCCGTATCCGGCCCGCTGGCGTTCTCGTCTCATCGCTTGTGCGCCCGGGGATTGGAGCCCTGGTGCGCATGGGGACCTGAACAACGACTCGGTTTCCGGGGGTCCTGGCCACTGTGTGCGGTGAGCCGACTTCCGTCTGCTGGTCCGCGCTGGTCCGCGCTTGGCCGTTCGGCCCGGAGTGTTGAGTTGGTGTTCGTTGGGGTAGTCGTGTTACGTCCACAACTCGTTTCATCCCAGTTGTGGAAGTTATCGGGCCGTTACTGATCAACAGTAAAAGCGCAGGTGAGAGCCTTGCCCTGGGGCACCAGCGACCGCCACGACCGCCTACCACCAGGCTGGTCAAGCAAGATCGTCCCCACCGTGCTCCGCCTACACAGGACCCGCTGCCACGTGTGCGGCAGGCAGGGAGCAACCGAGGTGGATCACGTCATCCCCGGAGACGACCACCGATTCTCAAACCTGCGCCCGATACACACGGCCTGTCATAAGGCAAAGACGGCACGCGAGGCAGTAGCCGCCCGAGCCAAGCTCCGCGCACTCCGCCACCGCACACCCGAAGCGCACCCCCTCGACCGCCTCGGGGCCTCACACACAAGATCACCCGCCCCGCCGGGGTCGCCACACCCGACAGGCCACCCCGACCCCGGCAGGGGCAGCCCAGCGGCCTGACAGAGTCCACACACGACACCACAGTGGTTGAAGATCAACCACCCGACGAACGATCCAGTGTGGACACTCAACCAAGATCAACAGGCCGCAAGCCCCCGACCAGCGCAAACAGCAGCAGCCCACCACCCTGGGGAGGGCCCCCACCTGCAGTTACCTCCAGACCGTTCGGCATAGCTGTTGATCTCCCGCCCGGGTTTTGAAGCCGACTTAGGACCTGCTTACTTGGAGTCGGGCCAGCCGTCGCGCACCCAGCGGCGGATCGAGAGCTCGCAGCCGCTGGTCAGGGCCAGGCCGTTGGCCTTTCCGACGTGGGTCTGTTTCCCGCCGCACCCGCAGGAGCAGCGGCTTCGGTTCCGCAGCCGCGAAGGGAGCGGCTCGACGTGGCGGGGGTCGCTGACCTTGCCTGTCTGGCCACAGCCGCCGGCCTGCTC
>AR_comb_assmDRAFT_10137262_pt1 | contig 35447 bp, 30 predicted proteins | sample ArasoioldDNA_FD_10543 | JGI IMG/M metagenome (IMG submission 10543) | reverse complement strand
AAAGAAAAAGCACTGATACTGTCTATTAACAAGGCAAATGATCCTTCTAAAAAGTATAAAGAGGTTTTTATTTCTCTCGGTGGTATGCTTTCCCGTGTATATCGTACAGAGGTTTCATTGGAAGAGTATTTGGCATATACCACTGAGGAATCCGAAAAAGTAAAAGTACAAAAGCATGCTGCAAAGTGGGATGGAAACATGCAGAAAGGCATTGCAGCGATGGTCGAAGAATTAAGAAATCATTCAGCAGCGTAAATTCTTAATTATGAAAATAACAATCGCTATCTGCGGTCTCTTTTATTTAGTCCTAATTGCCTGCAATGGGTCTGGCAAAGATGAAATGAAGGCGTCCATCCCTGGCACCTATGTCCGGTATTCCGAACATGAATTTGGGAAAGAGTATGACACCCTGGTTATTTCCGAAAAGAACGATCAATTTCAAATACTAAGAAAATGGAGATATGAACGGGTGCTTGACAGCGTAAAGCAAGAACCGGAATACAAACAGCAAGTGACTACTGCTTCTTATGACAGTGAGCATAGGATATTAAATGAAAATGAATCAGGGAATGTCATTTCGCTTGACCCTAAAGACAAAACTGTATCCGTTGGTCCAACGAAGTATAATAGGCTAAAATAATGTTGTATGAAAAAAATACTGGTTATTGTGTTGTCAGTGATGTGTTGTGTGGTTTTACCAGTTACAAAATCGAGCGCTCAAATTCCGATAGCGGAAATCATAAAGCAGGCCATTACGAAAGTTATTGTTGCCGTGGACCTCAAAATTCAGCGATTACAAAACAAAACTATCTGGCTGCAGAATGCACAAAAAACGTTGGAGAACAAAATGTCGGAACTAAGGCTGACAGAAATAAGTGATTGGGTTGAAAAACAGCAAACCCTTTATGCAAAGTATTTTGATGAGCTATGGCAAGTGAAAGCAGCATTAGCCTATTATCAGCGCGTGAAAGACATTATCACAAAGCAGCTTCAGTTGGTTAATGAATACAGGGCCGCGTGGGCGTTATTTAAACAAGACGAAAATTTTACACCCGATGAACTGGACTATATGGAGAAAGTATTCAGTGGCATTATGGATGAGAGTGTAACGAATCTTAACCAGCTTTCTTTAGTGATCGATGCCTTTGCTACTCAAATGAGTGATGCAAAAAGATTGGAGATAATAAATGAAGTCGATTCTCAACTTGACGAGAATCTTGGTGACCTTCGGGAGTTCAATAATCAAAATAAAATGATCAGCCTTCAACGTGCTACGGAGAAAGGTGATATTGAAACTGTCAAAAGACTTTACGGCTTATGAGAAAGTTATTGATACTAGTACTGTTGATTATTTCAGGCCTGTGTAAGGGACAAACCATAGAGGAATGGACACAGCAAAAGAAAACACAAATCAAATACCTGCTTCAGCAAATCGCCGCCAACAAAGTTTACCTCGAATATCTTGAAAAAGGTTATGGTATTGCACGGACCGGCCTGAACACCATTCAACATATCAAAAAAGGAGATTTTGACCTGCATCGTGATTTTATTAGTTCACTTTCTAAGGTAAATCCCAAAATTAAAAGCTATTCACGAGTCGCGGACATTATCGCTTATCAGGTCAGAATTGTCAAAAACATTCACACGAGTATTAACAACATTAAGGAAAGCAATCAATTTAATCCGGGTGAACTTGATTATTGCAGTGATGTTTTTGACAATCTGTTGGGAGAATGCTTTAAAAACATGGATGAACTATATCTGACTATTACTTCGGATGAACTTCAAATGAAGGATAGCGAACGGATCAAGCGAATAGATCGACTCTTTTTTGATATGCAGGATAAATATTCCTTCTGTGAATCATTTAGTGAAGAATGTTCCGTAGTGGCAATGCAGCGTCTGAGTGAGCAGAGCGAAACGACTATGAGTAAAAAAATAAATGGGCTACAATGAGAAAGTTAATCGCGGTAATAATAATCACATGCTTTAGCCTTGTGGCTTTTTCTCAATCCCAGGAAGCACAGCAACTTCTTCTAAATTGGGAAAAGCTGACGCAATTCAAAAAGATGCTGAAGGATATGTATGCGGGATATAAAATTGTGTATAAAGGTTATACAACGATCAAAGATATTTCGGAAAGCAACTTCGACTTACACAAGGACTTTCTTGACGGCTTACTGGAAGTGAGTCCTGCAGTAAAAAAATATAAACGGATAGCAGATATTATCACTTATCAGTTGAGGATTGTAAAAGAATACAAGGCGGCATTCAATCAATTCAAACAGGACAAGAATTTTACACCAGAAGAAATTAAATACGTAGGTAAGGTGTATGGTAACCTATTGGACGAGAGTTTGAAATGCCTTGATGAATTGTCAATGGTCATAACAGCGGGCAAATTAAGAATGAGTGATGATGAAAGATTGCAAGCAATTGACGGTATATATAATGAAATTATTGAGCAATTTTCTTTTTTGCAGGATTTCAATAATGGTACAGCGGTGTTGTCTGTTCAACGTGAAAAAGACATGCAGGATATTGATATTTCGAGAAAACTCTACGATATAAGAGAGTAGGCCTCATCCGTTCGCCATTCGGGGGGACACCTTCTCCTGACGGAGAAGGACAGCCGAAGATGCAATTTGTTCGGAGTAGGTAGAAAAATGTGAGTATGAAATTGTGTGTAAGGATTGCTCTTGTAGCAACAGTCATTTTATTGATCCCTCACCTGGGTTTCGCGCAGGGAGGATTTGCTGGAAGGATTCGCAGTCTGCATGAGGTACTTGAGCAACTTTATGATGATATGATGCCTCTATGTGGTCGCCTGATCGGTGTGGGTAGGGGCATTGCTGGTTTTGCCGCTACCTGGTACATCGCTTCAAGAATCTGGAAGCATATCGCCAATGCAGAACCCATCGACTTCTACCCTCTCTTTCGACCTTTTGTTATTGGTTTTGCAGTGCTGATCTTTCCTTCAGTCATAGCTATGATCAACGGCGTCATGAAGCCAACTGTTATCGGAACCAGGGCATTGGTAACCGATTCTGATGCAGCCGTGGCGCAGCTTTTAAAAATGAAAGAAGAGGCCATCAAAAAGACAGCTTACTGGCAGATGTACGTAGGTCCGACGGGCTCAGGCGACAGGGATAAATGGTATAAATATAATTACGGAGATAAAAGCGAAGGCTGGTTGAAGAGTATTGGCAACGATATAAAGTTTGCCTTTGCAAAATTTTCTTACAACTTCCGTAATTCAATCAAAGAATGGATGTCCGAAGTGCTTAAAGTTTTGTTTGAAGCTGCAGCACTTTGTATCAATACAATTCGAACTTTTTATCTTGTTGTGCTCGCCATTTTAGGTCCCCTTGTTTTCGGACTTGCGGTGTTCGATGGATTTCAGCACACACTTACTGTTTGGTTGGCTCGCTACCTGAATATTTTTCTTTGGCTCCCTGTTGCTAATATTTTCGGAGGCATCATGGGAAAGATCCAGGAAAACATGCTCAAGGAAGATCTTCACCAGATAGCGACCAACGGAGATACTTTCTTTAGTACAACAGATACAGCTTACCTAATTTTTATGATCATTGGTATCGTTGGATACTTTACCGTTCCCTCAGTCGCAAATTATATCGTTCACGCAGGAGGTGGTAACACTTTATTGTATAAGGTCACCAATCTGATGAGCACATCAAGTCGAACAGTTGTTGGCGGTGGAACTTCCATGGTAAAAGATGCGTTAAGCGATGGATACAACAAGGTATCAAGCAGTATGGCAAGTTATGGGGCTTCGGGCGGTTATTTTAATGATGCAAAAAGCAATTCAGGCGATTACATGAAGAATAGACTTTCGGGTAAGTAAAATCCAAATCATGTTCAACAAAACAAAAAATATAGATTCAGCCTTCCGGCATATTAAAATGTTTTCGATAGTTCTCATTGTGGGATGCAATGTAATTGTAGGATACACGCTGTACAGCACAAACAAAACTGTTTCGCAAGTGCAGCAAAAGATTTTTATACTGGCAAATGGAAAGGCATTAGAAGCTTATGCTGCCGACCGGAAAGATAATATTCCTGTTGAAGCGAAAGATCATGTAAAAATGTTCCATCATTACTTCTTCACACTTGACCCCGATGATAAAGTAATTCAATCGAACATTACAAAGGCGTTGTACCTCGCAGATGCATCGGCTAAGCATCAATATGATAACCTTAAAGAAAACAGCTATTACACAAATATTATTTCAGGAAACATCAGTCAGCAGATAGATACAGATAGCATTACGGTCAACATAAATCAATACCCTTATTATTTCAAATGTTATGCTGAACAGAAAATTATTAGGCCCACAACCATTGTAACTAGAAATCTTATCACAGAAGGGTATTTACGCAATGTTTCAAGATCAGATAATAATCCACATGGGTTCTTAATTGAAAAATGGAAGACACTGGAAAATAAAGACATTAAAATCGAAAACCGATAAAATGTTGTTTAAGAAAAGGAGGATACCAATTGAAAATCCAGTGAAGGAGAAAGCAGCGAAGGGCATTGCTAAGTTTTTATTGATAATGCAAGAGAGGTTTTCCGATTTTATGAATGAAAGAACAAAAAATATTTCCCTAAATCGACTAAAACTGTTTCTGGTCGTTTTCTGTGTCTTGGGCGGAGGTCTCAGTATTTATTTAATTACAGATGCGACTTTGAAAACTGATAAGGAGCAGCAGGACTTGAAAATTGAGAAGGTGGACTTTCCTAAATATTATGACAACAATAATGATGCGGAATTACAATCCGATCAATATGTGGATCATGAAACTTACCAAAGCATTCTATCCTTTGAAAATTACATGGATAGCTTACGGCAAACGGAATACGGACAGAAAATACATGACAGTATTTTACTGGCGAGGCCGGGACTGTCAGATAGCATAGCTATGCTAAAAGAAATTTATCAATCACAAATAAAATGAGTGTATGAACAAAGTGCAAAGATCGCAGGTCTATCTGCGCAAAAGGAAAATGATGATGGTATTTCCATTATTGGTCACGCCGTTTCTTACGATGGCTTTTTGGGCTATGGGTGGTGGCAAAGGCAGCACAAATGAAATTAAACGGCCTCAGCAACAAGGCTTAAATCTCCAACTGCCAAACGCCAATCTGAAAGATGATAAGATGGCGGATAAAATGAGCTTTTATGATCAGGCAGATAAGGATTCTATTAAGCTGGCTGAAGAAATGCGTAATGATCCCTATTCCCGCAATCAGGATAGCATGCAGAAAGTGTATGCAAATCAGTTGGAGCAGATAACTCAAAATTCGGCAGAAAAATTTAATCAATCCGGCATTCTGCAACATACGGGATTAAAAACGTCGCCGTACGAAAAAATAAATAGCCCTGCCGAAGAAAGAGTAATGAAAAAACTAGCTCAGTTAAATGAAGCGATCAATCAACCGCAACAAAATCCTCTAAAGGATGAAATCGTAAAAAGTCTCAGAGATACAGGTGGCTACAATTTCGGAAATGATCTGAATCGCCTCGAGAATATGATGAAAACTATGACGAATGATGGAACTGAAAATGATCCTGAAATTAAACAGTTGGATAATACTCTTGATAAGATATTAGACGTCCAACATCCTGAAAGAGTAAAAGAAAGAATCCGGGAAAAATCTACAAAAAATAAGGCTATAGTATTTCCTATTTCAAAAGAGCCTAAAGAAGAAAATATCAGTTTGCTTGATGGAAAGAAAAAACCAGTATCTGAATCCGAATTTTTTGGACTAAATGATCAAACCTCCTTGGAAGATAACTATTCGGCTGAAGCCGTTGTACATGAAAATCAGACGCTGGTAAATGGATCGGTTATAAAGTTGCGTTTGGTCAATGATATTTACATTAACGGCTCATTAATCCCGAGAGGCAATTTTGTGTTTGGCATTGCTTCTCTTAATGGTGAAAGACTGGAAACCGAAATCAACTCCATTCGTTACAATAATTCACTTTATCCCGTGAAGCTGGAAGTTTATGATATGGACGGCCTTCCCGGCATATATATGCCTGGCGCAATTACCCGTGATGTGGCCAAGCAATCTGTTGACAACAATTTGCAATTGATGGAATTGTCGACAATGGATCCCTCATTGAAGGCTCAAGCCACAGCCGCGGGTATTGGCGCCGCCAAAAGTTTGCTGAGTAAAAAGGTTAAGCAAATAAAAGTGGTTGTAAAGGCAGGTTACAGGGTATTATTAAAAGACAAAAATATCGAACAATAATTTCGAAATCTTAAAACAAAGATTATGAAACAGCTAGTGTGTTTGACTTGTTGTGTTCTTCTATTAGTGGTTGGATTCACACAGCCAGCTTCCCTATGTATCTCAAAAGATAAAACGACAAGCCTGATATTTCCCTTTGCCATACGTCATGTGGACCGGGGAACGAAAGATGTGTTGGTGCAGCAAATAAAAGAAGCTGACAACATTTTGTTGGTAAAAGCTGCCATTGAAAACTTTTCAGAGACTAATTTAAGTGTAGTAACCGACGATGGTAGTGTTTACTCATTCGTTGTGAATTTCGATAATAAACCTCCAGTTTGGATTTATCATCTGCCTACAAATCAAAAGGAAACCGTAACGACTTATGCCAACGGTATTTTGGATAATTCCAAAACTATGAACGGAATAAAGGATAATAGCTGGGATATCCTGGCAGAGGTTGCAGGTATTTACATTAAAGATGATGTCATTTATTACCAGATAAAGCTTATTAATAATAGTGCGATCGACTACGATATTGATCTGCTGCGATTTTACATCGGTGATAAAAAGAAAGGCAAGCGCACTGCAGTCCAGGAAAATGAACTACCGCCTTTGTATGTAGCAGGAAACACTAAACAAATCAAAGGGACCAACCAAAATACACTTGCAGTGGCGTTGAAAAAGTTCACAATTCCAGATGCCAAATATTTAGGAATACAGATAATGGAAAAGAACGGTGGCAGGCATTTGTTTCTAAAAGTGAGTAATAAGAAGATAGTGAAGGCAACACCGTTGCCTGATTTAAGGTAATCCGAAATAAACCAGAATAATATTAGTTAAACACAAAAATTTGTCAATCATGAATGAAAAGAATTTTGAGTACTTGAAAGATAATGTCAAATACATGGGTTTTGGTGAAAAACAAAATGATACACTTGAGCAACACCTTAAAGAAGGCAAAGAATCATTTCAGATGAAGTTCACTGCAGACATCAATAAAAAGCCGTTTGAAGCGGCGCTTCAATTTCGCCGATCTGATAACTCGGATATGTATTTCTTCAATAGTTACCACGCGTCGTTAGAAAGGACCAATGGCGAAAAAGTGGATCAGACATTTTACTTGAATAAAGGCAAAGGCGTCACCGCAAAGGAAGCCTATAACCTGCTGGAAGGACGAGCTGTCTTTAAAGGATTAAGCAATAAAGCAGGGGAACCTTATAAAGCCTGGATACAGCTTGATTTTAACAACAAGGATAAGAATAACAACAATGAAGTCAAGCAATATCATGAGAACTATGGCTATGATCTAAAAGCAGCCGTAGGAAAATTCCCGGTGGCTGAATTGGATGGTGGTGAAAAAGAAAAGGCGTTGATGCAATCGTTGCAGAAAGGGAACATTCAATCTGTCACTATTGAGGTAAATGGCGAACAAAGGAAAATGTTTATTGAGGCTAATCCTCAATACAAAACAGTCAACCTCTATAATGACCGAATGCAGAGACTTGGCCAGGACCAACGGCTTGACATCCTGGAAAAACATGCCATTAAAGAATTCAAAGAGGAAAAAGCAATACATGAGGATAATCAACAAGACGTAAAACAGGACAACAAAAAATCACTAAAGCAGAAGGCGAGTAATGATCTCGATCCGCCCAAAAAAAAGAATCGCAAAAAGGGAATGTCGATATGATATGAGGCCAGTGACAACATATATTTTGTAATAAGGAAATCGTGAAGTATGTCAATTGAGGTAGTTACAAAAGATGATTTACAATCATTCAGGACACAGTTGCTGAATGATATCCGGCAATTATTAGTTCCACAAGAGGCAAAATTGATTAAGCCCTGGCTGAAAAATAATGAAGTAAAGAAGCTATTGGGCATTTCTTCCAATACAATTCAGCGATTGCGAATTGCCGGCAAACTCCGCTCAAAAAAGGTGGGCGGAGTTCATTACTACCGCTATGACGACATTGAAAAACTATTAAATAACGATGCAGCCTAAATGAAAAAGTTATGGAGCATGTAAAAGAACTGACTAGTTTTTATTCGGCTATAAAAGGCGACCACAGAATTGGAACGACACATATCAGTTTATATATGGCGTTGTTCCAATTCTATAATTTAAACAGATTGGAGAATCCAATACAAATTACCCGGACAGCAGTAATGGAAGTGGCAAAGATCAACGGGTTTGCTACCTATCATAAATGCATGAGGGATTTGGTCGAGTTTGGTTATGTACAATATGAGCCATCGTATAATCCGGCGATAAGCAGTAAAGTATATTTATTGGACGTGTGACAGAATTTTATCAATAGAACTCCCTCAAACATGGGGCTAGCCATTTCCAGATCAGAATGTCCGTTGAATTAAGCCCGAAACCTTCAGTCGCTATAAACACCTGCTCCCGTCTAAGTAATATGTTAACCATGGACCCAAAATACCCATCTGCAGGATGGGTCACCTCCGTCTCCGCAGCCCAATTTTACTTTGATTTCACGGCCAGTGCTTGATGGAGAAGCTATTGTCCTAAATAAAAAATGGTGAGGCAGATCCGTACTATTCATTTAAATATCAACTAGGCAGATAGCGTCAAATGGAGTTATGGTCACTATCAACGATGTTCAGCTTTTGCGCCGGCCTGACATTGTTATTCTGATTGACCTACCTTAGAACAAACGATAAGAAATGGTAGATCGAAAATCGACAATTATTCGTGTTGTACTTTTTTGCTTGCTTTGCGCTATCATTCTTGCGACGTTTTCAGGTTTAATTAAAGACTTCAACACTGAATGGAAGCAACATTTATTACTTGTCGTGGCAATGGCACTTACTTATGGGTTAACACTATTGTTCGTTAAATGGGAAAGACTTCAATTAAAGGACGTAGGGGTGGTTGCCAACAAAATGACTTTTAAAAAAGTGGCAATTGGTTTTGGAATAGGTTTTTTCATGACTGTGCTTCAACCGGCATTTGTTTTATTATTCGGACATTATAAGATTGCCTTGACCGCTTCTGTTTCTTTTTACACTATACTATTCTATTTTACACTTTATATTTTAGTAGCGATTCGTGAAGAACTAGCATTTCGTGGCTATCCACTATTTAGCTTAAATTACCGGCTTGGATGGTGGACATCACAACTAATTATCCTTGTAATATTTTCGTTGGAGCATATTGCAGGTGGGGTGACATGGATACAAGCATTTTTAGGAGCAGGAACAGGGGCTTTGTTATTTGGATTTGCAGCACTACGAACTAACGGAATTGCATTACCTATTGGACTTCATACCGCATGGAACTTTGGACAATGGTGTTTGGGTTTTAAAAAAGAGACAGGATTATTACATGGTATTGCAGAACAAGGGTTTGAAAATGTTGCAGAGCGAAACGCATGGATTGGTTATTTATTAATCATGGCAATTGCTATAGTTGTTTTCTATTTTTATAAGTCAAAAAATACATTGACAATCCCAACATTATAAGAGAAGCACAAGGTTAGTCAAAATATGGGCTTGAGATTAATGTTTTTTTATTAGAAATCCCCCGACTCATTAAAGAAAAAAATGAACAAAATTTCAAATTGGTCTAAAGGATCTTCATCCGTTTTAAAAATTGCTTTAGTTAATTAGAAACTGGCATTTTGTAATATCAATTAATAAACCCTATTTTAGAACTGAATTTTCATAGGATAAGGTTTAATGGTTAATGGTTTTTGATTAGGAATCCCCGCATAACTGCGGGGATTTGTTTGAAATTATTAAATTCAATATCTCACGTCGGCCAGCTGTCAATCAATTATGTTACCGGAATTTAAAGCTTCAGTGATCATTGACCTTCTTGCCCGCCTTCTTGTTCCGCCCGCATGTTTTTCCTTTTTAAAAAATTAGCATCAACCTTTCCAAACTTCCAACTAAAATTAATGCGCACTAATTGAGGGTTAATTGTCCGAAATGTGTTTTGAACAAAGAATAGTGACTGTGAGTGAATATCAATCTTTCTTGTTCTCAAAACATCATTAACGCTGATCGCTATAGAAGCTCTTTTTTCTTTAAGAAAGTTATATCGCAATGCTAAATCAACGCCTAAATTTGGATCCAGATACGCTTGGGAAGAAGATTGAGATACGGAATAAAAACTTCCCCCGTTCCTACCGCCAGGAGGGAGTGTCCTTCTTGATATATAATCTGCGTTTAGTTGAAGAGCGAAGTTTTTCAAAAATCTAATATTGTTATTCACTTTAATGAAATAGCTTATAATTCTATTTTGTTCGGAGTTCTTATCAGAAATTGTTGACCTAATTTTCGATGAAAAAATGTTGAAATTTGTATTCACATCCCACCACTTTGTTATAGTGTTTTGCATAATTATTTCAAATCCGTAGTTGTTGCTTGACTTTGCATTAACATAGCTATTGAGGATTCGATGTTGACCCCCTAACAATGTGTCATATGTATATATCGAAATCATGTTCGTTGTGTTTTTATAATAGATGCTCAAGAGCAAATTACTGTTCCCTTTATATATTTTCTGATAAGAGATCTCAAATGAATTGGTGAATTCTGGCCCTAAGGAAGGATTCCCCTGGGTCAGATTTAAAGAATCGGTGAAGTCGAGAAAAGGTGAAAGCTGAAATATAAGTGGCCGATTCATCCGTCTGGTATAACTCCCTTGGAGTTCCTGACCATTCTTTATCTTTTCACTGAGAAAAATACTTGGAAACAGACTAAAAGGAAGGCTGTTAGTGAATGAATTAGAATTTTCTTGCCCGGCAAATTTTCTCAATAGCTCTGCATGATATCCGGAGCTTTGCAGGCGCAGCCCAAACTGGTATCCGAATTTTTTTACCTGATTTGAAAAAATAGCATAAGTAGCGTAAATATAATCTCGATTAATATAGCGTGCAGAAAGGGAATCCAATTTACTAATTGTTCCATCCAGTCCGGGAAGACCTGTTACGTTTTCGTTGTCTGTTCTTCGAACCGTCAATGCTGTACCAGCCTCTAATTTTGAGTTTTCCTTAATGGGATTTACATAATCAGTTTGAAAAATAACAGATTCAGTACTTCCTTCCTGGTATTGTAACTGAGTATAACTGCCAAGATCCGGACCATCCTTGTAAACGTATGACGTTGACATAGCGCTACTGGAACTTCGATTCTTATTTTGGCTAATACTAATATCGGCAGTAAACTCATGTCCGGGTTTCGGAAAATTATGCTTAAAGCTTAACAGTTCCCGAAAGCCTCCAAACCTGCCGTCAGTCTCAAATAGACGATCAATGACAGTATCAGGTTTGTTACTACCGAGGCGATTTAATAAAAGCTGTGATCGGGTGAAGGGAGTAAATTCACCCAGGGATGTTAATGTTGTAATTGTAATTGTATTTCGGCGATCAACAAGATAATCAAACCCTGCTCTTAAAAATTTAAACTGTCCCATATCTGTTATAGTTTCATCCTGATAAACCGTGGAACTGTCTGATGGATTTAAAGTAATTCGATTGCCATTGGCAATACTGATTGTTTTACGTTGTGCAAAATTTCCATCTAAAAACAGGTTGATCTTGCCCTGGCGAAGGTTAATGTTTCCTCCAAGATTCATACGCATTTTGGAATTCAGTCCCATCCTAAAATCTCCGTTGTAACCCATTCTACGATTTTTCTTGAGAACGATATTAATAATGCCTGAAGTTCCTCCTGAGGCATCAAATCTTGCGGATGGATTTGTAATTAATTCTACGCTTTGAACAGCGTCTGCCGGAATTTGGTCGGGACTCATCGTTGCAGGCTTGCCGTCTATGAAAATCTGTGGAGCGTTATTGCGAAGAATTACATTTCCATTAATATCTACCGACACTAATGGAACATTTCGAAGCACATCAACGGCAGTGCCACCGATGGAACTAATGCTTTTTTCTACGTTAAACATTTTTCTATCAATCCCAAATTGCATTAGGTTCCTGGTAGCCGTGACCGTTACTTGCACCAGAACCGTTGTGTCCGCTTGCATTTTTATGTTACAGTAATATTCATTAGTCGATGCTAATTGGGCTTTGCTCGCTGTTGAAAATATGGTATCGACTTTTTTATATCCAATGGCTGATAGTTGAAGATGAACACTATCACAGTCGAACGGTATTTCAAAATAGAACTCTCCTTTCTTATCTGTAAACATCCCGGTCAAAATGCTTTCCTTAATAAGCTTAGAAGATGAGTCTAACTTCTTTTGTAATAGTTGTACAGATACTGTCTCCAAAGGCGTATCATTGGTACTGTTAAGCACCTTTCCACGGATGCGGTCCGCCGCACTCTGAGCGGATAAGGTTTGTACAAGCAAATTGGTTAAGACTGATACCAAAAATGTTTTTTTGATGATAGATCTCATGGCTCTAAATTTTAACCAAATGTAGATTGGTGCACAGGGGATGGAAAGGCAAAAATGACCAGACGTCGAGATGATACGGTGAGGCGATGAGATTATCGTAAAAGATGTTGAATGTTTTGACGATAGTTTCTACTCATTCTCAAATCTTTTCCAGTCTTAAGTCGAATCAAATAATCTCCATTGAACAAAGAGTGAAACTCGCTTATGTAGGATGTGTTTACAATGCTTGATTTATGTATCCGAACGAAGTATGAGGGCAAATTTTGTTCTAGTGAATGAATGGTTTCCTTATGCAAAAATTTTCTTCCAGTAGTAAATACAGTCACATAGTTTTCAGTTGCTTCAAAATGAGTAATCTCATTCAATTTTATTAGTGAAATTTTTGGCCCGTCCTTTATGCTCATAGTCGCAGTTTCTTCATCCGCAAAAAGAGATTTTATTATTTCTTTTAAACCTGTAAATGCGGTTCTATCGTTATTATTGGATGGGGATGACTTGCACAGCCGCACGGCTTTTTCAACTGCTCTTTTAAAACGTTCATCAGTAAAGGGTTTTACCAGGTAATCTATAGCGGCGTTTTCAAAAGCTTGTAATGCATAACTGTCAAATGCACTAATGATAATGACGGCTGGAGAATAATCCTTTGGCATCTGCTCAAGTGCTTCCAACCCGTTTAGAAACGGCATTTGGACATCTAAAAAAATTATGTCGGGCCTTAATTCCCGAATCTTGTCCAGCGTTTCTTTTCCATCACCACTTTCTGCAACGGTAACCACTTCAGTCATATTTTTAAGTTGAAGCTTCACAGCCTCTCGTGATAACTTCTCATCGTCTGCAATCAATGCTTTAAACATAATTCAAAGGAATTTTAATCGTGACTTTCAATCCATAATACCCATTGCTACCCGAGCGGTCAAATTCCAGTTTTTGTTGATGCCCATATAATGTTCGTAGCCGCTCCTCAGTATTAGTCAGCCCTATACCCTTGTTAATTGTATTATTATTCTTTGCATCCAGCACTTTATCCTCTACAACCAAACATAATACTTCACTTTGGCGAAACGCTTTGATCTCAATGATGCTTTTGGAAGACGTTTTTTCTACCGCATACTTAATGGAATTTTCCACGATTGGTTGGAAGATCATCGATGGGACAAGGGCGGTTTGTAAGTCGCTCGGAACGTCGAACAGGACGTGCAACTTATCTTCGAACCTAATTTTTTGAATGTCTAAATAAAGTTGTAACAATTCCATCTCTTTTTCTAATGTGATCTCCACGTTTGAAATTTCCCTTAATGAGTATCTCAATAATTCACTAAGCTTTTCCATCATCTCAATTGATTTTTCCTTTTCTCCCAATTTCATCAAAGTGATAATTGAGTGATGAGCATTAAACAAAAAATGAGGGTGCAATTGCTGCTTTAAAAAAGCAAGTCGGCTGTCGGTTAATTGCTTTTGAAGAGCTAAGCTTTTATTTTTTTCGCTTTGAAGGTCTTGTTGGTATTTGAGGATGTTCACTATTGTTACGATGGCCAAATAGATAAAAAAGTTATAGAAGCTTGAAGAGACTGCCATCTTACCGATCATGTTACTATATGTCTGTTGATTCAACCATCTTAACATGAAAGTGACATATTCGGCTGTGATAACGGTCAGAACTGCGTTCACGCATAGGAAGACCAATAGGTGATAGGAGAAAAATCTTGCCTTCGACGTTTCAGAATACCAATATCGTTTTGCTAAATAAGCAACTGGAAGAGTAAAAAAGAACCAGAAGAACCACGAAGTGGAGAATGGAATTACTTCCCGCCAGTTCACGCTGGTCTCCCGAAACATTCCTCTAAAGAAATTTCCCCCCAGGTCAAGCAAAACCGCTGTCGACCAGAACAAGAAACAGTAAAAAACATATCTAAGCCTGATTTTCACATTAAAAGTAATAATACTAAAATTCGCCAGCGTCCCTTGTCTTTTCGATGCAGGAAAATTTCAAAGTAAAATTAAGGCAGTTTGTCTTCCGTGGAGAACCGGGACAACGGTTCTTGTCCCCATGTTAGCTGGTTATTTACTCATCTCATAAACCGTATAGTTTAGTCCAGGCAGATATCGGCTAACTTGTACGAAAATCAAATGGCATGAAACGGATTGCATTTTTATTAAGTTTACTGATGTTTCCGATGGCTATAAAATCATTTGCTCATCCTGGTTCCGGAATTGTAGTTGATGAAATGGGAAATGTTTTTTTTACCGACACAGGCAAAGGTGTTTGGAAAATTGACCGGCAAGGTAAACTGATATATATGCCAGCATCAAAATTTCACTGGATGACAATGGACACGACTGGATACTTTGCGACGTCAGAGAAAAGCTTTGGACAATATTTTGAAAGGGTAACAGGCCAAAATTCTAAACCCACACTTATCATGTGTTCCGACTTTCCTCTTGTTGCTAATAAGGACGGAAATATTTACTATGCCAACACCCAACACAATAAAGCAAAAATTATTCGAAGAACGCCAGGCGGAAAAGAATCAACATTCGCAAGCGATAAAGTTTTTGAATTTGTAAATGGAATCACCGCATCGCCCGACGGGTCTATTTATATCACCGAAGCAAGTAATCCCGACGCGAATACAATCCGGAAAATCACTATGGATGGAAAAATGTCAATCATTGCAACATTTGTTGGCAAAATGCATAAAGACTTACCATTAGAAACGGTGCCCTCCTATTGCCGTGGATTGGTTGTTGATTCTACCGGAACTATATACGTAGCCGCGACAGGGAGCAGAAGCGTGCTAAAGGTTACGCCTAGCGGTGATGTAAAAACTATTTTGCAGGAATCAGGCCCGTGGACGCCAACTGGCGTAGCAGTATCTAAGGGAGAAATATACGTGCTGGAGTGGCATGATGTCGAGGCCAAGGATTTGGAAGTTCGTGCGGCGTATATCCCCAGGGTTCGAAAAATTGGACTTGATGCAAAAATCACAACATTGGCTACAGTATCTCGGAGGTAGACAATCCGGGCAAATTCTTGACTATGGATCAATACTATTACAATCAATCGAAGTCGATGAATTCTTTAAAAAAATGAGGGCCGTCTTAAAGCGGGAGATTGAATTAGCCCTGCAGCAAGACCAGCTTTTGACTAAGGAAGTAGCTTTAAAAATGGCTGAGGCTCATTCGGTCTTTGGAGCAGCAATCTTTAGAAATAACTTTGAACCCTTCGCCAAAGCTTATTTGGAAAATTGCTCTTGTGCTGATTGATAGCGGTTTTAATAAACAGATTTTAATTCCTTTCTTCAGCTAGTATCTGTGCTTGCGTTGGTTACCTTGAACAAGCAAACTTAAACTTACCGCTGGATAACGAAGAATAATAGCTTCCGACGCTTTTGTGTTTAATTATGTTAGTTTCTTCTACCTTTATATAGCTAATGAGCCGTAACCAACATACGATAAAGGGTTTTGCAATACTTCTTTTATTGGTATTTAGCCAAAAACTTGGCGGAGGTCTCTACCTTCATAATTGGCTCCATCTAAAAAATCTTGATCAATCATCTCAGTCAACGCGAGCACACTTTACAATTCCGTCTTGTAATTGTATCGATGATTTTTCAATGCCATTTGCTGAAACCTCCGAAAAGGTTGCAGAAATAATTCCTTCAATAGAATTTGAATTTTGCGCTTCATACAAATTTTTAGTCCCTCTTTCATCTCCCCGCTTTTACTCTCTTCGAGGTCCTCCTTTTATCTCATAGACTTTCATCATAGGAGAACAATTGAACATTAACATTTATCAATGCTAATCGTTCAGTGCATTAATAATTTTTAAGCAAAAAATTTTATCATGAAAAAAGGACTATTGGTTATTGCAATAAACCTTACTACTTGCGCAATAGCATATCCGCAAAAAACCGTAACTAAAAATATTCTTCTGGGAAAGATAACTAACGAAAAAACAGGTGCTGCTTTACCCGGTGCTAGTATTTATCTACCTGATTTGAAAATTGGAACTAAAAGCAAAGAAGATGGCAGTTACTCGACCTCATCACTTCCGTCGGGTCGGTATCTCGTTGAGGTTTCTTATATCGGTTTTGAGAGCATTTTTACGACCGTTGATCTTTCAGGAAATATTGAAAAAGATTTTGTCTTAAAAGAAACAGCCCTGGAACAGGAAGGTGTAACTGTTACCGGCGTTTCAGCAGCCACGCGAATCAGAGAGTCCCCTCAGCCCGTAAGCGTAATGAAACGGGCTGAATTAGTAAGCACAAGTTCAACAAATATCATAAATACACTTGTGCAGATACCTGGGGTAAATGCGGTAACAACCGGTCCTGCCGTTTCAAAGCCGTTCATTCGTGGGCTAGGATATAATCGTGTTGTTACAGTAAATGATGGAATCAGGCAGGAAGGACAACAATGGGGGGATGAGCATGGTATCGAAATTGATGATTACAGTGCGCAAAGGATTGAAGTTTTAAAAGGTCCAGCTTCTCTTACGTATGGTTCTGATGCGTTAGCAGGTGTTGTAAATATTCAAACACTTCTTCCCGCTCCTTCTGATGTACTACAAGTCAACTTGCTCGGAGATTATCAAACTAATAACGCATTACGTGGCTTTTATAGCAGCATTGCAGGTACAAAAAATGGTTTTAGTTTCAATGCTTATGGTTCATTCAAAGGTGCTCACGACTATAAAAATAAGTACGACGGCTACGTATTCAATTCAAAATTTTATGATGGCAATTTTGGCGGATTGATTGGGTACGGAGGTAGTTGGGGCTATAGCCACTTATTGATTACAAATTTTAACCAACATCTTGGAATCACAGAAGGAGACAGGGACAGTGCAAGCGGACAGTTTATTAGAGCATTGCCCGGTGGAATTGATGCAATCGCCACAGATGATGATTTTAAAACAACAGAACCCTTAATTCCATTTCAACACATCAGGCATTTCAAAATTACTTCTGATAATAGTTTTAATATCGGCAAAGAAAGATTGGATCTCACTGTCGGATTCCAGCATAATCAACGACAGGAATTTGGCAATCCCGATGATCCCGGAACTGCTGATGCATGGTTTAATTTGAAGACTATAAATTATTCAGCAAAATTGAATTTGTATGCTCGTGAAAATTGGAAAACAAGTATAGGTGTAAGCGGGATGTACCAAACCAACGAGAACAAAGCAGAAGAAGTGTTAATTCCTGCTTACAGTTTGTTTGATATCGGCGGTTTTGTATTCACCCAATATCATAAAAATAAAACAACATTTAGCGGGGGCATTAGAGCAGATAACAGGCATATAAATGGTAAGGAATTAATCGAAGGCACAGATATTAAGTTCGAAGCTTTCACCAAAGACTTTTCCGATGTTTCCGGTAGTGCAGGTTTAAGCTTTCAGGCTACTAAGAGACTTACTTTAAAATTAAATCTTGCAAGAGGATTCAGAGCACCCAACCTTGCGGAACTGGCAAGCAACGGTGCACACGAGGGTACCACACGCTATGAAGTCGGCAATCATGATTTAAAAGCAGAAACCAGCTTGCAGACTGATGGAGGTTTTGAATTAAGCAGTGAGCATGTATCATTCAGCGCTACCGGATTTTATAATCACATCAGCAACTTTATTTTTTACGAAAAAGTGCCGAATAGTTCAGGAGCGGACTCTACTCTTATTGACCCAGGTACAGGAGAGGCTTTAACAGTTTTCAAGTTTGATCAGAAAACGGTAAATCTCTATGGCACAGAATTAAGTCTGGACATCCATCCCCATCCGCTTGACTGGCTTCATTTTGAAAATACTTTTACATTAGCTCATGCCCAATTTACTGAACCAATTGATGGAACAAAGAATGTTCCCTTTATTCCAGCCGCGAGATTTATAACTGGATTGAAAGGAGAATTTCTTCAACACGGAAGATCCTTGCGTAATTTATATTTCGGAATTCAAAGTGACTATACGTTTAAGGGAAATCATCCATTTACTGGCTACAATACGGAGACAGCTACTGCTGATTACTGGCTGGTTGATGTGACCGCGGGTACCGACATAGTAAGTCACAATAAGACTTTATTCAGCATTTATCTCTCAGCCATGAATATTGGTGACGTAGCTTATCAAAGCCATTTGAATCGCCTGAAATACCTGGCAGTTAACAATCTTACAGGCAGACAGGGAGTATTTAACATGGGAAGAAATTTTGGAGTCCGGGTCAATGTGCCACTTGATTTTGATTGGAAGTGATCCTTTTCAATTTTATTAAAGGGAGTCTAGACCTGCAAATTCAAAATTGGTTACATTGAATTTGAATTTTCATAGGATAAGGTTTAATGGTTAAAGGTTTTGATTTCGGAGAGGACGTCTTATATAAAGGAGACGTCCTTTTAGCTTGGCTATATCGATGAAGAAGCGAAGATTATAGAAACGGGTAACTTGCTTCGTAAAAGCAGTTTAAAAATGAAGATTTTAATCATCGAACATGAGCAGCGTGTCGCCGATCTCATTTAAAAGAGGATTGGATGAACAGCAATTCTTTACAGATGTTGCGTATGATGGCGCAGTGGGCAAAAGACTTGCGTTGCAAAATGACCCACGATACGGTAGTAATGGATATTATATTGCTCGAGATAAATGGACTGGATTTATGCAACGCTTTTCGTTTTTCGACACTCAAATCAAGAGCCTGCGAAAATTATTTCTATTTGCTCTAATACATATTGTTGCGATATTCTTTCCTGCTCTAATCTTTTACTGCTTTTTTGCAAGTGCTTATAAAGCAGGAGTTCGTCGGACAATAGGTGAGGTAGTTCTTTCCGACGGTAATTGTTTTCTACAGTAAAATTTGAATGCTTCTCAAAGGCACTTTCGTCCATTAAAAAACTTTTGGCTTTTGGATAATGTTGACGGATAAGATCTAGCATTTCAAATCCTGCAGAATCCAAATCAAACCAACAATATATATTTGTTTTGCTTAACCAAGGTATATGTTTCATGATGCTACTCTTAAACCCTTCTCCAAATATTGCGACTGAATTTTTAACTTTAGGAAATGTCAAATAGCAAATTTGATTTTCGATAATGAAAACATTTTTTGGAATCCATTGCAACCAAGCGGCATCGTCCAGTGTCAATCCAACTTCATCATAACCGAGCACTGGTTTTAGATCGTCATCTAGGATTCTTATTTGAGCGTAAACATTTACTTTTTTCAGCCCATATCTTGAAGCAAAATCAGTTTCTTCGAAGTTTATCCAGTTTGATGGCAAAAGAATATCCAGAATCTTTTTGAGGAGTGTGGAGTTCTGTTCGATAAATTTCGAATGCACCTCAATTGGTATTTCCCGAATATAAAAAGGATGAGGGGGCGGCTTCGCCTGAAAATATTGACATACTTTGACAATATCTCTCCAAATTTCATGGGCGGACAACAACAAACGTGGATTGCTCTCGGTCCAATCTTTCAAAACGGGGAACGCGGTAACTAGTACTTCCTGAGCCTCTTTGATTTTATTAAAATCTTTATCTCTTTCAATGAAGTGTAAATAATCGCCCACTGTTTCGAAGTATATCTTAGCTGGAATACTTTGCTTTGTTCCGTTGATGATCTTACTTCTCCACTCAACGGTATATCCCTTTCCTTTTGCAGCTTTTGAGCGCTGGTGCAGTGGAACGATGTCCTTCTTCCAGTCCGAGTAATTACTGCCAGTTATCTGTTTGTTAGTCGGAATTATCCAGGGGAATATCTTTTCTCCTTTCAATTCAGAGCAGACAACCTTGTAGAAAGATCGCTCAACCTTCACGAATAATTCATTTGGAGTTATCATTCGGTTGTCTCGGCTAATTGTTTAAACATTTCTTTACGCTCATAATATTCATCCATTGTGAGATTATATAAAATGGAGTTTTTCTTATTTTTTATTTCGACGAAGTGCACGGCATGTATGTAGGGCTCAGCAATGTTTATTTTATCTAGAGGCGTTACAACAAGCAATTGAAGATTTAATTGTGCGCAGAACTCCATTAAGAATTGGCTTTTCTCAGGATCTAACTTACTAAAAGCCTCATCCACTGTGATAAAGCGTAAACTTTTGTGTTGCTTACCCGTTTGAAATATCCCAAATTGATGAGCGATAGCCGCCCCGAGGATTGCATATGTAAACTGCGCCTTCTGACCCCCCGAGTAACTTGCGGTGTTTTCATGAAATTGCCCTGGTTTATTCTCAGAGATTGAGTATTCTCTTGCGTTAAAGCTCAACCAATTTCGTACATCTGTCACTTTTTTCCGCCATACTTCTTCCTTTTGTAAATCTGTTATTAGAGTTTTAATTCGCTCAAAAATCTCCATTCGGTAAGCTTCATCCTTCTTTATGGTAAATTCATGTATATTAGGAATTGTTGCACTTATTTGCTCTTTAAATTGCTTAATTTCTTGTTCTTTGGTATTGCGGTACTCAAGTTGTAAATAAGTGTCCGGATTCTTGTTAAAAGTGATCCGTTTCAATGGTATGTTCAGCTCTTCGATAACATCTTTTATTTTGTCTTCCTCATTCGAAAGCCATGTACGATAATTAGTCAGCGCGTCTAACATACTTTTGTCCATATACTCTCTAAAGCGACGCTTGTGTTCGACCAGTCTCTGATTACGTATATTGTAATACAAGTCACTTAGATCATTTAAACTAGAAAGGCTAGCCGAAATGTTCATTACATCACCGCTCCAGTCCGGAAATTCTCTGGATATGGATTCTGTTGGGTGTATAAAGCCAGCGATTAGGGAATTGGTCTGCATCTCCATTTGAGAAACCTCCCTGGCAGAACTGTTTCTCTTTAATTTGAGTTTAATTCCTATCTCAACCCTCAACGCATCCAATTGTTCAAGATTTTCTGGAGAACTATTTAGCACTTTTTCATCAGATATAAATTTATTGATCTCTTCTTTTCCTTTGTCCATTAGCCTCTCAAATTCAATTTTAAATTTTCTCAGATTCTTCTGGTTATAGTCTATTTCTAAAGAGTTAATCGTTTTTATCTGCTCCTCCTTTCTATCAATCATCTCGCAAAGCTCTTTTTCAACTTTCTTTAATTGAGAAATTAGGGTTTTATAAACATCGGAGGATTTTTGCAATTCCTCGATTTGTCGACTCAGTTCAGTTATTTTCTCTACGTGCTGTTTCCAGTTGATTTCATCAAAGTTTTTTATTCCTGCCAAAATATTTGCGATTTGACTCTTCTCTGAGACTTCCTTAATGACGGGCGCAATTTCTTCGAATGATTTTTGAAGCCCAGCTAAAAGTTTTATGTGTTTGCTTTTCTCTTCCTGCAAATACAAGATAGTGGCCCGGTTATCCCATCCTAGCCGGTATTTTGACTTATTCCAATTACCTGGTCGATCATCTTTTTCGTGTCGAGATATATTTCTGATTAAGCCGTTAGAGGTAATGGCCTTAGAACAGTCATAGAAAATGTCAAGATCATCGGTACAGAAATAATTATATCGATCCAACAAATAGTTTTCAAGCCATTCGCTATATGCTCCAACCTTTTTTAGTTCGAGCTTATTTATCAGCGCTTCATCGTCGGTCGGCCACCGTGTTATAGTGTGTGATAGTTTCCGATCAATTTTTTGATACACCAATTTTGTTTGCAAATTGTTTGAATAGACAAACTGATTGACCTGCTTGGCGAACTTTTCAGGGACAAGGAGTTGCATGGAAAAGCCATGAAGGACTCTTTCTATAGAATCCTCCCATGTCAGCTCATCATCTTTTATTTTTATTAACTCGCCAGCGAACGGAAGTTCATCTTCTCCCGTATCTAGCAAGGCCAACAGCCGCTTTCTTACATTTATTAAATCATCCGGTATCCTGTTTTTTCTGGTAAGCAAAGAGGTAATTTGTTCTTGAAGATCATTGATTAGATGTTCCTTCGATTCAATTTCAATTTTTGTTCTCGTTTTACTTTCAGTAAGCCTATCGAGTTCATTTTGAAGAGAATTATTTAGATTAACAACTTTTCCGTAGTTATCTTTAAAGGCTGTGTCGTCAAGGGTGGTGTTTAAATTTAAGCGGGTAGCAAAAAGCTCATATTGTGCACTGTATCTCTGTTTGGAATCTCTTTTTTCGGACTCTGAATTGATGTCTTTGTTTATAAGCAGAATCTGGTTGTCAATGTTAGTAGCTGCTTTTTGTATTACGAGTTGCTGTTTTTCGGTTTCAAGCTGAGTAATCGAGGAAGCTATCACATCCTTCTCTTTTTTTGCAGAGGCTATCTCAATTTCCAATCTTGAAATATGTTTGTCAAGTAAAGAGTATTCAATTTCTCCGAGATAATAGGGAATTTGTTCGTCTATTAAATCTAATATTTCCTTTTTATTCCTTAACACCGTAAGTAATTCGTTATTTTTTACAATAGGCTCTAATAGCTCCAGCTGCGTTTCATCTTTCTGAATCGCCTTGTGACTAATTAAAAGATCTGTGTAATGGTCATAAAGACTCTTAAATTGCTCCTCAGCATTTGGTTCTTCTAACATTTGTTGCCTAATAAATGGAGTCAGATCGCCCAATACCTTAATACCTACAGTTTGATTAAAAAGCGATAAGGCCTTTTCCCTTAGCCCGAATAGATCACTAAATCTAACTGCATAGTCTTTAAAGCTATCAAACACATCAGTTTTGGGAAATTGCTTCACCAATTTTTTTTCCACTCACCTTTAACATCGAAATGTCCCTTGCCAAAATGGTCTGTAATATTTAATTGATGAGGGGATACAATAAATATTTTTCGTAGTCCGGCACTAGTGTACCATCTGACTTGTACTAATGTTATACTTTGAAGTAGTCCAGCGTTCTGAAAACAGGCGAGAAGTACTGAATATGGGTTTTCGGATTTGTGTCTCAATTGTTCAGTTTGAGCTCTCTCTTCGGATTCCGAATAAGTTTTACCATGATAGCCCCAGAAATATGAATTTTCATCTCGTTCTTTTTTCATCTCTGCACCGGAAGATTGATTATAAAATCTCTTATTCCCTGGAACGAGAATTGTAAGCAAAGCATCTATCAAGGTAGTCTTTCCGCTCCCGTTAGCACCTGTCAGTAAGGATGTCTTGCCGTTGGTTTGCAGCCTATATATCTTCCCGTTAAAAGTGCCCCAATTGAACACCTCCATATATCTTAGCCGGTAACCACCTTCAGAATTGTTATTATTGAACAGAGTTGACATTAGATTCTAGCTTGCTTTTTATTTCTTCGAGTTTTTCATTGCTAATAAGGGCTTTGATAATTCTTTTAACCTCATATTGGTTGTTGTCCCTGTTTGCTTGATCTTCGCGGGTCAGTTTCAAAATTCCTATGCTAGTCAAATTATTTATGGGCTTCGCCAATTCTCTCCATAACCTACTTTTGTTCGCCTGCTCTTTATAAAAGAGTTCAATTCTTTCCTTTATCTCTTTTTGAGTGAGAAAAAGCTTCGATCCCTCACTAATTACATCAAATTCCTCTAACATTTCTCTAAGGATCACACAAAGCAAAGTAGTTTCATAGTTCATTGCCTGTTTTCTCATTAGCCTCGGTAATGGATTGTCATCATTCTCGTCAGCTTCGGGTTGAATTATTCTCGCAAATCCATCGATGTCATTGATAATTAGCTCTATGCCTATACGACTAAAATAGTCCCGAATGGCAGAGCTCCATGATTGCAAATCTCGCCAAGCAACCTTCTCATCGAAATAAATTGGTCCTTGAAGAAGCTTAATAATAACATGAGCATAGATGGCTCTATTTGAATTTGACTCCATTTTATTTATATGCTTTTGTATAAATTACCATTGGCACGTTTACACGCCGTTTTTCAATTTCGATTTGTTCAACTGTTCCTTCAATAATTATGTGGTGATTACTACTAGTTGCTATTGAAAAATATCCTACTACCTCGCTTAGGCCATCTTCCAGGCCGTAATGATCAATCACCTCCTTCAGTGTAATTTGAGTTTTGTCAATCAACATTGAGTCAATTCGCTGAAGCAATTTCTTTTTATCTATGGCAAATTGATCAAATAAAGATTTCAGGTCTGCTTCACTGTATTCCGTCCCGCCGACCCCATCCGGAAAAAGGACTTCGGTTACTTCATCCTTAGAGGCATTGAGCTCCCATCGATCAATTAAATTAACAAAAGGTTCATCCTCTATCTCAATAAACGTCTCGTCTTTGAACCTTGAATCCACAAGAGAAAAAGCCATTTGGCGAATTTCCCCAATCAACTCCATTGCTCTTCTTCTTTCAAGCAAATTCTTTTCAGATAATACTCGGCTAATCTTCTCGCTTAACTTGCGGTTTGAGTCAATTACTTTTTTGCCGGACGCGTGGAGGTATCGCTTTAGGTTTTTGAGAAATCGATCATTGTTATAATCGATATTTCTTTCTTTCAAAAGTTTATAAAGTTGTTCGGTCAAGGTTGAAAGTTCCTGTTGTTTTTTCTCGTCCATCAAAAATTCCCAGAAAGCTTTGAAACTTTTACCTTGTGGTTGCTCTTCTATTTCATCTAATGCGTCTAACGCATATACCAATAATGCACCTTTGGCAATGTCTTTCTCGGTATATTTTCTTTGTATTTCCTTTCTTATTTTTTCAAAATTTTGTTCAACTTCAGTAAAATCGCTCAGCAACTCTCTAGCCATCTTATTAAGCTCGTAGAATTGCTCTTTGATTTCAATATCATCATACACAGATGGTTTCTTCCCGAGCTTTAATAGGGTAACTTCTTCTTCGATTTCCCATTTCTTTTTTTCCAATTCTTTAATCCGCTGTTCTAGATTTTCATTTCCATGTTCTACCATTTTTTGCAGCTTGAAGAAAATATCTTTAAATCGACTATTTGTTCCTACAAACTCACGCTGATCTAGATCGTCAATCCATTTCATTACTTTTTGGGTGTCACTAGTCAGTTCATGTAAATCTTCGCCCTCGTCGTTTGGATACTTCCGAAGAAAACCAGAATTGCTCCATCTTTCAATATACTGATCGGCTCGAACAGAGTAATCATCAAACAGCGTGCTGGCGTCCAATTCATCATCTTTTTCAGAATAATCCAAGTCTTCAAGATACCCCTCAAGCTTGTTTCTAATTTCTATATTTGACATGGTGGTAATGTGGCCTTCGCGGAATACTTTATAGAAAAACGATATCATCAAAGGAGCACTCGTAGCTCTCAGTATAATTAAAGGCTTCGCAGTCTTAAATTTTAAAGAGAGTTCATCAAAAGTCATTCGCCGAAAATAACAATTTTCCCTCCTTTTTTCTAAAGAAACCAGAAATTGATCTCTGTAATTTATTAATAGCCAGAATCTTACCGATTAGACAAAGTCATTTCCGAGCTTACAATTTGATTTGAATTTCCTGGAAACCTAAGTTTGTCGCACAATTCAAAATGTATGCAAAAACAAATATTGTCCGAACTCAAAGAGTTGAAATCGATAATGGCTCAGCTAGTTGGTACTACTGACAAACCAGTCCAAGATCAATTTTCCAAGGAAGCCTTAGATAAAGCAGCCAAAAGGTTTAAACGAATGGAGATCGAAAGAGGTGCCTGGGTAAAAGAAAGTGACATTGGCAAGTACATTAAAGCCGATTGGAGAGCCGGCAGTTTCATAAGATCTGAATTTGGTTTTACTGCATGTATTAAAAATGGGTATTACTATTTGTATAACAAAGAAGCATTGCAGAAACTGGGACAAGAATTAAAGGCTCGCAATATTGATCTTGGTCGCTACATGGAATACAAACGGAGCGAGGCAGAATTTCAAAAAAAACTTGTCAACAATAAAAAATCTATGAAAGTGAAACGTGCTTATGAAATACGTGCTGATTTAAAAAATATTACAACGTCGGCGCCGCCATTGCCGGACGTGGAACTTGTCAAAAAGGATCTTGAACAACTAAAGACGGAATTTTTTCAGCATAAAATGGCTGCGTACATCGATATCTATAAAGGAAATCACGCCATGATGAAATTTATTTATCATTTCGAAAAATACATCGAGCCGCAAATCAAGCGTCGATGCAAAAAATGGTGTGAGGATTTCAACTATGCCAATCACGCACTGGAATTAATAACAAAGAAGAAAGAAACTTTTATCCCAATAAAAGAAGAAGAGATGATTCAGCTTTGAGTGGTTCAGCTAAGAAGATAATCTTTTTTTCTTTTCGATCTTTAATACTTCCGATTCTAGGTACATAGCCTTCTTTCTGCCCTTAATTAACTGAGGTTTGACAGTGCCCTCGTTAATGGCTTTTAGAAAAGTCGCATTACTAATGCCGGCCATTTTTAGAGCTCCCTCTTTTGTGAGCAATTGATCTTGCTGCAAAGCAGTTTTAATTTCTTCTTTTAAGATGGTTCTAAGCCTTGCGAAGAATTCATCTGCAGTAATAGAGTGTAATAAAATTGATTCCATACTCCCTTTTCTGGCAAAAATACTCAGTAGAATTTAGCTGACGTGATGCACCGATTAAAAAGCTGAGACTTCGAAAATTTTTTAGATTGCTTTTGATTAAATCAACTCTGGACTTTGGGATCATTTGTGCTTAATGGCAGAAAAATTCGAGTGTAGATAACCTTCCTCATCAGCTCGACAATTCTTGCCGTCCCGACACAGATCCAGGATAGAAATGTGAAGTTAAATATCTTGAATTGGATCAATTCGGTGTTATGCGCCATGCATCTTTTAAATGGTTGATTGAGAAAAATACTTAAGATTTCAGTGTTTTTAAGACGAGTTGATCCAAAAAGGTAACTGCTTGATACCAGGCCAGTCTGTTACTTTAGGTCGAAAAATAACTCCTGTGTAAAAGGCGGGAATGATGCCAAGAGTAAATAATAGTTAATAAAGAAGCCAAGTGCAATCCTGTCTTTTATTTTTCTAAGTATGAGAATGTCTATTTAAAATAACCAACACGACAAAGGCAGCCCTTTTTGGACTGCCTTTAGATTTGAGAATACCAGTTTATTGAAATTTTAGTTCGATTGTTTGATGAGCTTGATAACTTTTCTTTGATTTTCTTGCACTACTTCAACCAAATAAATTCCTGGTCGGTACTTTTCGCCGAGTTTGAAAGTTTGTATCGGACTCATTTGTTTCACGTCTATCAATTGGCCGGTCACGTTGATGACTCGCAAGTTCACGATTGCGGTCTTGTTAGAGCTCTGCACTGAAATGCTGAAGGAATGATTCGTCGGATTTGGACTCGCCTTAACATCAAACTGCTCAACATAACTTTCCGATTGAATCGGAGATTTAGTAGTAACGGTTTGAGCGCAAGTTCCCAAATAAGACCCTGCGGGAAGGCTACTTATATTCTTCGTCGTTGACGACACGCAAACTGTAGAGTACGCACCATTCTTAAGTTGGCACACGTACACCTTACCAGAACCACATCTAATATCAACCACATTTACTTGTTTTTTTATCTGCGTCACGGGAGCACAACTATTTGCATCCTTAACACTGACATAGTATGTAATGCTGACCGATGGACTTACTGTTATTGATTGCGCCGTTGCAATTGCCGGGCCAGCAGGCGAGCCTGTTGTCCATTTATACGTAAAACTATTCGGACTGAGACTGCTAGTAACCTGTGCTGTCAGAGTTAACGAAGTGCCTCCATATCCAAGATAAATTGTGTTGGACGATCCAATTGACGAAGTAACGTTAGTGGCATATACATCCGGGATCGTGACATCGACTTTATCAGTTTTCACAGTGGTTGTACAGGTGCTCGTGTTTCCACCGCTGTCAGCAACACTCCATGCAATGGTACTAGTACCGGGGTTAAAGGTACCACTCGCATTGGCACTATTTGCGGAGCGTGAAGTTGCACCTGTAATGACGTAGCTGATTGACTTCACCGCACAATTATCCGTTGCCGTCAACGTCGGTATTGTGTATACACCGTTGGTGTTGTAGCATTGGATTGGAACCGTGGGGCAAGAAGTGATAATAGGTTTCTCAACATCGACAACCGTTATGGTTTGAGAAGCTGAGGCTGTGTTACCTGCCACATCAATTGCTGTCCACACAACTGTTGTCGCCCCTTTTGGGAACACAGCAGGAGCATTGTTAATGATTGTAACCCCAGAGCAATTATCAGCATAGACAGGAGAACCAAGAGCTACATTAGTTGCTGCACATTTATTGACGTCTGTATTTACCGTCTTAGATGGAGGGGGACCGACAGTAGGATTTGTACTGTCTTTTGCCGTGAGTACAACATTACAGGATGAAGAATTACCATTAGCATCAGTTGCGGTGACTTTTACCTGATAGGTTCCGTTATGTACACCATCAAGCAAACTTCCCGCGCCTGGATTCTGAGAGAAGACCGTATTGCTGCAATTATTAGTTGATGTTAAGCCAGTGGTAAGATCCGGCATGCTAAACTTACAGTTGCTTAGCAGCTTTACTACTCTGGCAGATGGGCATGTAAATATTGGGACGCCCGGATGAATACTTGCATCGTTGTCATTACAATCGGTGTTATCTGTTACATAGCCCGACGGTTGGACGCACCCTGTTTGGGTTTGGTTGGGATCCCCATAACCATCACCATCTGCATCGCGGTAATAGGTGATTTTATCAGAATATTTCCACAAATCATTGTGTAAACCGTCGGTCGCATAGCCTGTAGCTATGTATCCGTGCTGCCCGATGGAGAAACCAGCAGCCATCTCTCTTGCGGTGCCAGCAAAATTCAGTCGTTGCGTCCACATATTAGTGGATGGGTTGTATGCCCAAAAGTCGTTTTTCAACGTCCCATCGTAACCAGTGCCTATGTATCCTATTGCACCAATACTAAATGCAGTTGCCAGTTCTCTTGGGCTTCCAGGGAAGTCAGCCTTTTTTGTCCAGGTATTTGTGCTTTGATCATATTCCCAGAAGTCATTGCGGTATGTAAATTGACCGTCACTCTTGTCTGTGCCTGTTCCGATGTATCCCTTGGTTCCAATAGTGAAGCTGGAAGTTGCATATCGGCTAGTGCCTGCAAAATCTGCTTTTCTTGTCCAAGTGTCTGTAGCCGGATCATACTCCCAAAAATCATTGTAATACTGGGCAAAGTCGGCAGATCTGCCCAATCCGATGTAACCTTTGTTTCCAATTGAGAAACCTGTCGCTACAGTTCGTGGATCACTTGGGAAATCAGCCTTTCTCGTCCATGCATTTGTAGCGGGATCATATTCCCAAAAGTCTTTTGTGTGCTCTGTTGCAGAAGCGTCTGAGCCGGTACCTACATAGCCTTTGTTGCCAATGCTAAAACCAACGGCAGCATTTCTTCCACCACCGGGAAAATCAGCTTTTTGAGACCATGTGTCTGTCGCCGGATCGTATTCCCAAAAGTCCTGTAAACGAGTAGAGCCATCAAAACCAGTTCCGATATATCCTTTTCCGTTAATGCTGAAAGCCACTGGAAGGAATCTAGAAGCTCCCAGGTTATTTGCGTGTTTCTGTTCCCAACTGCTACCTAACCCTTCATCGACTTCTCCATTACAGTTGTTGTCCTTACCGTCACAAATTTCAGCAGCGCCTGGATGCACGGTAGAATTATTATCATCGCAGTCCGTATGATCACTTACATAACCCTGAGGTTGAGTACAAGAGACAGTAGACTCGGCAGGATTACCATAACCATCTCGATCAGCATCTCGATACCAGTTCACTGAATTTAATAAATCCGCCGTACCTGAGACATTGCCACTCACCCAATTTGAAGTTGCTCCGGACAAACCAAAATTCTGAAGTGTCCCGTTATTTGTAGCTGTTTCATCTAACAACGTTGTTTGTCCGCTATTATCAGAATTAGTCAGACCAGAATTCATTTTGTAATATCCAATTAACCCACTACCTGAGGTAAACGGCAACTCGTTATTCATGTAGTGCTGAATCTCCGATTGGCAAAGTGCCCGATTCCAGATTCTCAACTCGTCCATGCTTCCATTCCAATTTCTTCCACCATTTCCCCATCGGCCTAAACGCAAAAACTGTTGCCCATCATAATTAATTAGTGGCGTGTTTGTTTGATTAACAACCGGGATTCCATTTACATAAATAGTTTTTATACCCGGGCTGCAAACAACAGCAATGTGTTGCCATACATTCGCCGTTAACGTAAAACTGGGGCTCACACCTGTACTTCCACCAAAATAATATTGGTTCAGGGTATTATCATTTTGCTGGAGTACCCAGCTTCTGCCATCTGTGTGGTTGTTATCTATTATATCCGCATATTGTTGTTGCGTCGAACCTGGCTTCACCCACATTTCAATAGTGAAAGTTTGATAGTTAAATGAACCGTCAAGATCAACGTAGTCATCACTGCCATCGAAGTTTAAAGCTCCTGCTGGTTCAACTAAACAACCTTCATCTATCTGCCCGTTGCAATTATTGTCCTTACCATCACACAATTCAGGAGCACCGGGATATATCGTTGCATCATTATCATTACAATCTTTATTATCTGTTACATAACCTTGTTGTGCAGCACATGTTTGAGAAGAAACATATGGATTACCATAACCATCACCATCTGCATCCTGAAAGAATGTTTGAGACCCGATGGTCAAAACATAATTAACGTCTGCATATGCATAATATGGAAGACCTGTAGGAAGAAGATCCGATGATGCAATTCTAACACGATAACCTGTGCTTCCCATTGCAAGATTGGTAGGAAGTGTAGCAGAAACACTGCCTGATCCCGTAGAGACAATTGAACCAATATTGGTGGCATTCGTGAAATCACCATTAGCATCACTTATTTGAGCAGTAAATGTGTTAGTGTTTGATAAGGCAAGTCCAAAAGATGTAAATGGAATAGTAAGCGTACCACCAGGACAAATTGTTGTAGGTGTGACTATACCTACATGGATGTAATAATCTTTCAATTTGCCAAAGAAAATTTCGCTTGTACTGTTATCTGTTGTAGCACTTCTATCCACGTTGAAATTACCTAATGAATAAATCTGTCTTCCATAAAAACCACTTGTATAAATATTATCGCTACTTACTGCAATAGAAAAACCTCCTACCACAGAGCCGCTGAATGTGGTTGCCCATTTAAAATTGCCGGCAGTATCGGCGCGGGCAACCAAATATTCCGATTTACTCGCAGAAGGAACGAATAAATTGCTGAACTTATAATTTGATAAACCAGATGTTCCGGTAGTCATCGCTCCCGTTATATACAGATCATTATTTGCGCACTGAATTCCTAAACCATACTGAGAACCATTAAAACGAGTTGAACCAAACTTATTAACCCACACAGGGTCGCCATTATTGTTCATTTTTAGTAAATACATTGAATTAGAAGAAGGATCTGGAGCCTGGATACCTAAAATATATTGTGGAGATGGAACGGCGTTTACAAGATTAACGAGCGCATAAACACTATTATCTCCATCTACCGCTAATAAATTCGGAGTAGCCTCTGCGCCATCGACAACAGCATCTAAATACGGTACCGATGTATAAGCTGTCAGCTTTTTTACAAATTGCCATACTCCCAATGAAGAAATTTTTGCAATATAGCGGCTTAGTGAGGAACCGCTGATGGTATAGGAACCAAAGTAGGTACCATCACTTGTCTGCCCCGTTAGAAATATATTTCCGCTATTATCTGCAACCATACTCGTTACAACATCATCTCCACCGTAGTTAGGATAATCAATCGCACTATTTGACCAGCGATAGCTGCCTTGCGAATTGAGACTTATTAGATTTAATTCCTGCCCAAAAGTATTCGGAGTTCTCGCAGATGGTATTACTACTCCGTCAAGGACAAATCCTGCATGAGATGACGAATAAGCAAAAGCCACTGTTATGTTATTGTTCGGATCAGAAGCTAAAACGGGATATCTTGTCACTGCACTTCCACAATAATCTGTACACGTATTTTCAGGTTGTGCACAGTTGTATTGATCAGGATAAGAATCAGTAGCTGTTTTATTCCAGACAATATCCCCATCAGGGTTAAGTTTGGCTATAAAAAATCCGATATCATAAATACCAGACGTCAACGTATAGCCACCAATCTTGTAAACTCGGCTCGTTCCGACAACCAAATTACAATTTTCGGACGGATTCGCAGCTCCATTACTGTGATCATATTTACCTGTGAGGTAGACACCGGAACTGTTTACAACAAGATCGGTAGCCTTTATGTAACTACTTCCAGATGTGTTTCCATAATCAGGTGTGATTAGTCGATACCATGACAAAGTACCTGCTGGGTCATACTTTGCCAAATAACTTCCATTTCCATTTGTAATGAAATTGTTGTTCAAATAAAGGGTCCCCAGGAAACTTCCAAGAACATATGTATTGCCGGTAGCGTCAGTTTTTACATGATGTGCGGCATCATTTTCAGCGGTTGAAAAGGCGGGCCCATTAGGTTCTGCATGAACCGATTCCCAGGTTTGGGCATTTGTAAAATAATGGAAGCAGAATGTTGTCAGTAAAAGGAATACGATCTTTCCCATGACGTAATAATTAAATTTATTAATAACTAATAATTACAAAAAACAACACAGCGGCGAGTATTTATCAGTACCTGCTAAAAAGGGTCTACTCTTTAAACTCGAAATCATTGAAAAAAGAATTCCCATATCGCGCCGCTGCGATTCTTTTACTCTTCGGTTTTGCAGAAAGAAAATCGAAATGGGAAATGTTCAGAGGGTGGAAGATCAGTGCTGAAAGGTTATTCAAATATTCTTCTTATACTCTTTCCAAACAATTACCCAAAAGGGGTATTTATCTTGTTTCGGGTTGATCCCAATCAAAAACTTTTTGTCACATTATTTATTACAGCCATTTCATTTTGTTCAAGGCGTCAATTTTATTTTTCGCCTTGAGCTTTTGGTAGATGTTCTGCACATGCTTCTTAACCGTTTCAGGGCTTACAAAAAGCTTTGTGGCAATTTCATTACGGTTCATTCCTTTTGCGAAGAGTTGTAATACTTCCAGCTCTCTCCCCGTTAGTGTTTTCTTATTTACCGTTCCTGAATTAATCCGTCCTTTGGTCATACGGTGCTTGACTGGTTAAGGTCCATCAATTGCAAATCAGGTTCTCGCCTCCGCATGCGGCGAATAAAATAGGCGCCGGTAGAAATTTACAGATTAAAGAAATTACTTTTTATTCTTTATGCTTCGGGAAAACCAGAAAAAATTCTCAGCGTGAGACTCAGTGTTATCATTCTCAATTATACTTCGTGTACATAAAAATAGGACTATTTAAGTGACCATGCTTTGCTTAATGTTAGCCTCGATTCTAAGTATCTCTATCGATCGAATTTTATTAAAATTAATCTGTAGAAAAAATTTTATCAATACTCAAATTGAGTATTTTTATTTCGCTTATGTTCCAGGGATTTTCTTACACGCAGATATACAATACCATAGAGAAAGTGGAAGCTTATTGGAAAACGTTTAAGCCCACCAATTCCACGTCCATAAATCTTAACAAATGGGAGGATCAAGATAATTTTTTCAGGCAATTATCCTTTCATCATTGTGTGGCGATTATGGTTTGGGATGCTGTCACCAATCGTTTTTTGTATGTGGCCGACGAAAGTGGGGTATTTGGTCATGACATTTCTTTATTTACAAAGGAGAACGGGGTTGATTTTTCGTTGGGCAATTTTCACCCCGATTGTCTGAATGGATATCTTATCTTACAAAAATGTGGTATTGAGTATTGCATGGATCATCCCAAGTATGCCGGTAAAATTATCCTTAGCTGTGACGGCGTCTATAAAAGAAACAATGGCAGTTATTTCAAATTGATGCAACAGGCGGTAATCGTAGAAGCCAATAGCGAGGGACAGCCCCTAGTTTTTTTAAGTTATATACATGACATTAGCCACTTAAAAAAAGGGTTCGCTTCGAACCTGATCATAAAGACCCCCTGCGAAGTAGAGATATGGAATTATGATTTTGAAAGAAAAACATTGGGAAAACCTTATGTCTTCACGAGCCACGAAAACAAAATATTGTCTCTCTTACGAGACGGAAAGCAAACCAAACAAATCGCCGAGATGCTATGCTCTAGCCCACATACAGTCGACACTCACCGAAGAAACCTGCTGAAAAAAACAAATTGCGTAGATACTACAGCCCTAGTGACCTATGCGCGGATGACAGGTCTGATTCACCATTAAACTTTTGGCGCTTATATTTGGAATTCGCCAATTCTTCAGAAATTCGAACAATGAACCGATCAGTTCCCCTTGTCGAGCGTATTAGGCCTTTCAAATTGGATGAACTCGTTAACCAAGTGAGTGTCTTCCGCCCCACAAATTGCCGGAGACAATGTTGGACAAACGAAAAGTCACTGGAGTGTAAACTTCCGTCAACAAAGGCTCTCCAGCGAATACTGACGCCATAAAGCGGCAATTCTTATTTAATATCGCACTCTATTTTCCGTAATGCTTTCGTCAGGTTGTTATGCTGACGAAAGTGGTTAGCCACTCGTACTTCGAGTGAATCCTTGTGACAAAAGACATTATTTCGCTTTGACAATTTTTAATACAATGTTAGGGCAACCGGAAAAATTTATATGTTTGTGATGAGATTTGCGTTACTCTAATTGACAGAAAGTAATGAGTAATTCATGAGTCAGTAAACTCAAGCTTCTTCAAAGGATTGATTTCCAAAAGATTTTGAGATAGGTTCGAATCCCTCTCTCTCCGCAGGTTATCTCGCTAAACGCTGATCTGGTAACGGTTTCAGTGTTTTTTATTTCACGGA
>AR_comb_assmDRAFT_10114338_pt1 | contig 35801 bp, 30 predicted proteins | sample ArasoioldDNA_FD_10543 | JGI IMG/M metagenome (IMG submission 10543) | reverse complement strand
CCACAGTCTTTCGACCGCTACCACCTCAAAGTAGTGCGTCTACCAGTTTCGCCACCGCCGCAGGGGAGTGCAAATTTACTGATCCGAGGAAAAAGTAAAAAACCAATTTGTTGAGTGCATGGCTGAATAGCGATCCGAACGTACAAGTGAGTGACACAACGGAGCTCAGCAGAGCGGTTAACGCAGGTAAAACAAAAATTGAACGGCGTATTTTAAATACGTTCCCAAATCGTGACTCCGTGTTTCTCCGCGCACACTGTGTCTCCGTGGTTTTTTACCACAGAGGCACGGAGTCCACAAAGATTCACGGAGGCAATTGATAAAAAATTCACTAGCCTTTATAAACAATCTTCCAAATCGTTCCTTTGACATCATCGGAAATGTATAGTGAACCGTCCGGTCCCATTGCTAACCCCATCGGTCGATGTTTCGCCTGCCCGGGACCCTTCACGACTTGCACTCCCGTAAAGCCATCCGCAAATACTTCGTACTTGCCGGAAGGCTTTCCATTGTTAAAAGGAACGAAGACTACGAAAAATCCCGCCTGGTTCTCGGGCGAACGATTCCATGAACCATGAAAACAAATGAATGCGCCATTGCGATAACGCTCCGGAAATTGAGTACCGGTGTAAAACAAAAGTGCGTTAGGTGCCCAGTGTCCCGGAAACGCCATGATCGGTTGATCTACTCCTGCACAACGACCTTGTTTTTTGCTATCACCTCCATATTCGGGGTTGAGAATTTTTTTGCTTTGGAATTCGTCATAGTAACAATAGGGCCATCCGAAATTGGACCCCTTCTTTACAAGAAACATTTCTTCCGCTGGCAACTCAGCACTCTGCTTGTCGTCGTACATCTCTGGATAGAATTCATGCAGCTGATCGCGACCATGCTGCATAGCGTATAGTTGCTTTTCCTTGCCATTCCAGTCGAGGCCCACAATATTTCTAATCCCCGTGCAATAGCGAACGCCCTCTGGATATGATTGGTTTAACTTGTTTGCTTTGAATTGCCAGATGCCACCTGCTTTTTCCAAGATGGGACATGGATCCTGCCCGGGTGATCCCTTTGTGCGATCTTGTACCTGGCATGCATTGGAAGGCGCGCCGATATTCACATAAATGTTGCCCGCATCGTCCAATGCAATGGACTTTGAATTGTGCTGACCGTGATCAACAAGCCCAGTTACAATTTTTTCCGGGCTATTTGGGTCCGCGACCTCTTCGTTTGCGTTGAGTTTGTATCGGAACACTTCTGAATTCGAAGAAGCGTATAAGTATCCGCCTTTGATCGCAATGCCTGTTCCACCATAATTCCCAAAGCTGGCTGTCTCATCAGCAATACCATCGCCATTTTTATCTTTCAATTCGATGATCCCTTTATTTCCACGCGCTTCAGACATCTTTACATAAATATCACCTTTGCTGTTAACAGCAAGATGGCGCGCTGGCCCAATGCCGGGAGTAACTTCAATGGCCGTAAATCCACCAGGCAACTTTAATTGCACGTCACCTGACACAGGCGGCTTTTTAGATTCATCTTCCGTGCTGTCGGTTTTTGCCTGGGCAGCGGCGGTAGTGTCCTTGGCTTTTTCCTCGGTTTTTGATGCATTATTTCGACAGGCTATTAAAATAGTGAGCAGGGCCCAAAACGCAAGAGCGTTACAAAAAATCTTTTTCATAAATGTCTGTTTGTAATCGTGGGGTGAATTTAGCTAATTGAAGTCAGTACCTGTAGAAGTGTTTTGTTCTCTTCCGGCGTTCCTACCGTTATTCGTAAACAACCCTCACACAATTCAACTTTACTCCTGTCTCTCACGACAATGCCCCGGTCCAGTAATTTTTTGTAGACAATAACCGGGTCATCCATTTTCACCAGCAAAAAATTCGCATCGCTCGGATACACTTTTTTTACGAAGGATAAATTTACTAAAGCATCCGATAAAATCTGTCTTTCCTTTACAATGTCCCTGATCATCTCATTTACGTGGTCTATTTCATTCAATGCCTGCAAAGCGAGTTCTTGCGAAGCCTGGTTGATGTTGTAGGGCGGCTTTATCTTGTTCATGATACTAATAATCTCTTCGGATGCCACACTGATCCCCAGTCGCAACGCGGCAAGGCCCCATGCTTTCGACAATGTTTGCATCAGTACAAGATTTGGGTACTCTCTCAGCATTGAAATAAAAGATTTTTGGCGGGAAAAATTAATGTAAGCTTCATCAATTACCACCAAACCGAAATAATTGTTGAGTATGGCCTCGATATCCTCATGATGCAGTGAATTGCCTGTCGGATTGTTTGGCGAACACAGAAAGATCATCTTCGTATGTGCATCGATGCTGTGCTCAATAGCCTCCATGTCCAGTTGAAAGTCCGGCGTAAGTTTTATTTTTTTTACCGGGACATTGTTGATGTTCGCGCAGACTTCATACATGCCATATGTCGGAGGACAGATAATGAGATTGTCCAACCCCGGTTCGCAAAACGCTCTCTGCAAAATGTCAATGCACTCATCACTTCCATTACCTAGAAAAATAGCATTGACCGGCACGCGTTTTATCGTGCTGAGTCTTTCCTTTACTTTCCACTGGTGCGGGTCAGGATAACGATTGTACCATTTTGGCAAAGGTGAACCGAGGCTATTTTCATTGGCGTCCAAAAATACCTTTGCGTCTCCGTGGAAATCGTCACGGGCGGAGGAGTAAGGCGTAAGTCTTTTTACATTTTCTCGAACGAGCAGACCGAGGTCGAAAGCCATTTTTTATTTCTAGTTATTGATTATCCATTATTGGTTCTGATGCGAACTGCGTTTTTGTGTGCGATCAAGCCCTCAGCGTCCGCCATTAATTCTACTGCCATACCGACGTGGGTGAGTCCTTCCCGGGTTATTTTTTGGAACGTGATCCTTTTTACAAAACTGTCAATGCTAACACCGCTGTAGGCCTTAGCGTATCCATTTGTCGGCAAAGTGTGATTGGTGCCGCTAGCATAATCGCCCACGCTTTCCGGTGAATAGTTGCCAAGAAAAACCGAGCCTGCGTTGATCACTTTTTCGGCCACATCATCAGCGTTTGCACATGCAAGGATCAGATGCTCCGGTGCATATTCATTGATAACGTCCATAGCATCAGTTTCTGTCCTCACAAGTATGACGTTGCCATTTTCCAGCACCTTTGCAGCGATATTCTTTCTCGGCAAATGAACAATTTGGTTGTCCAAGGCTCTGAGTACTTCATCGATCAACAATGACTGCGTCGTGACAAACAATACTTGCGAGTCGATACCATGTTCGGCCTGGCTGAGAAGATCAGAGGCGATGAAACGAGGGTCAGCCGTTTCATCGGCATAGACTGCGACTTCACTCGGACCGGCGGGAAGATCGATCGCGATGCCTTCTTTTTGCACAAGTTGTTTTGCACAGGTGACATATTGATTTCCCGGTCCAAAAATTTTGTGCACGCGGGGAATCGACTCTGTTCCATAACTCATGGCCGCAATGGCCTGAACACCGCCCACCCTGAATATTTTTGTAATTCCAATCAATTTTGCTGTATACAAGATGGACGGAGGTAATTTTCCGTCAGCGCCTGGTGGTGTGCATAAAACAATTTGTTTACATCCCACGAGTTTGGCGGGAATCCCCAGCATTAAGATCGTTGAAAATAACGGAGCCGTTCCGCCGGGCACATACAATCCGACTTTTTCTATAGCGACCATCTTGCGCCAGCATTTTACGCCAGGCATAGTTTCTACAAACTCATCCGTTCTTAATTGCGCCCGGTGAAACTTTTCGATATTGCTTTTAGCGACAGTAATCGCGTGTTTTAATTCGGCACTAAGGCAATTCTCCGCTTCATCAATTTCACCATCACTTACTCGCAGCTCACCGATATCGGCTTTATCAAATTGCAATGTGAATTTTCTAACGGCTGTATCACCGTTTTCCTTTACTTGGTTCAGCACACTTGTTACAGTCTCTTCTAACGCGAAGGAATCAAATAACGGTCTCTTCAAAATTTCGGCCCAACCTGTTCTATCAGGATATTTAAACAGTTTCATGACACCACCTCCAAACCTCTCCGGCGAAGGGAAGGCTTACTTTTTTTATTCTAAAAAGATTGTTCATTTTTACTTTGCTTTACTCCTTCCCCCTCGGGGGAAGGCCGGGATGGGCTCTACATAATCATTTTCTCAATTGGCACCACCAGTATTCCCTGGGCTCCTGCTGTTTTTAGCTGTTCGATCTTTTCCCAGAACTCGTCTTCACTCAGCACGCTGTGAACACTGCTCCACCCTTCTTCCGCTAGCGGCAACACCGTGGGGCTTTTCATGCCCGGCAGCAAACCAAATATTTTTGGCAACTGATCGTTAGGTGCATTGAGCAGAATGTACTTATTCTTTTTTGCTTTTTTTACAGCACGAATGCGAAATAAGAATTTATTTACCAATGCCAACTGTTCACTATTTAATTCGCGATTCCTGATCAGTACTGCCTGCGACTCCAGTATGGTTTCCACTTCTTTTAACCCGTTCATAAATAAAGTTGACCCGCTGCTGACAAGATCGCAAATGACCTCCGCCAAACCTATGCCTGGTGCGATTTCAACCGAACCGCTGATTTCATGAATTTCTGCGGCTACCTTTTGCTCGTCGAGATATTTTTGGAGCAGCACCGGGTAGCTTGTCGCAATTCTTTTTCCCTGCAAATAGTTGGCTACATAATCTTCATTCTTGTTAATAGCGAGTGACAACCGACATCTTCCAAATCCAAGCTTTTCTAAAACTTCCACTTCCTTACATTTTTCATACAATACATTTTCGCCAACAATGCCGACATCAGCTACTCCGTCTTCAACATACTGGGGAATGTCATCATCCCGCAAAAAGAATACTTCCAGGGGAAAATTATCGCTTTCGGTTTTCAGCCTGTCTTTAACATTTCGCAAGTCAATCCCGCACTCTTTTAGTAATGCAATTGACTCATCGTACAAGCGACCCGATTTTTGAATAGCGATTCTAAGTTTCATGTTGTTTGCTTTTGTCATGTCGAGCAAAGCGAGGCATCAAGCCAGAACTGATTAGGAGAAGATTGCTTCGCTTCGCTCGCAAGAAAAAGGCTCACCTATCGGTAAGCCCTTCTAAATTGTTTATGTCATTACACAAAACGTCACCGGCTTACCTAAAGGCAAGTATGATGGTGATACATGTGTATTCTTTGTTTCATTGTGCAGCCTGTCTTTCGGCAGACAGGCAAAAATAAACGGGATACTCTAAAATCAAAAATAAATTTCGAGTTATTCGGCTAGCCGCAATGGAAATGATCCCTAACTTCATTTAAAAGGATGTTATGCGATTGCCTTTGTTCATTTTTTCTTGCGCCATTGTTTGTTGCTCCGACTCAACGTCTTCGAACTCTCAATCTACTATTGCGCGGGCTGCTGTTCAGAAGGGTCAATGGCAACAGGTGTGGAGCGACGAATTCAATTACAACGGTCTCCCCGATTCTACAAAGTGGAGTTATGATGTGGGTGGACATGGATGGGGAAACAATGAACTCCAGTTCTACACACAGAAAAGATTGGAGAATGCAAGGGTGGAGAATGGAAATCTCATCATCGAAGCCAGGAAAGAACCCTGGCAGGGAAAGAATTACACTTCCGCGAGAATAGTTACAAAGAACAAGGGAGATTGGCAACATGGAAAAATCGAGGTGAGGGCGAAACTGCCAAAAGGTCGAGGTACGTGGCCAGCGATCTGGATGTTGGCCTCGAACACTCCGCTGAAATGGCCCGACGACGGCGAGATAGACATAATGGAGCATGTCGGTTTTGACCAGGGCGTGATTCATGGCTCCATTCACAGCAAAAAGTATAATTGGGTTGTTGGCAACGGAAAGACGGCAACGATAGCGGTGCCTGATTGCTCCGAGCAATTTCATCTGTACGGGCTGGAGTGGGATAAAGACTCTCTGAAAATTTTAATGGATAACAAGATTTATCTCGCCGTTGCCAATGAGCGCTCTGGTTACGATGCCTGGCCGTATGATAATAGAATGCACCTGCTGTTGAATATTGCTGTTGGAGGTAATTGGGGCGGGCAAAAAGGCGTGGATGATACCATCTGGCCGCAAAAGATGGAGATTGATTATGTGAGAGTGTGGCAGCGGAAGTGAGTCGATAGTCCGTTAGTCGTTAGCAGGCTCCCTCACCTTCGGCGCTACGATGTGCACTTCTCTTTTGCAATCTTGTGCACGACTGAATACATCGAGATAAGGGCTGTGTTGATCTGCTTCATCCAACATCTTCAGGACGTCTTCTTCTGGAGCGTCGCTTTCAACATTAATGATATATCGCACCTGCGTATAGCCTGGAAAGACGTCGACTGTTCCAAATAAAGCTCCATCATCATAATCTGCCTGTACCTCCACTTCAAGCATGCTGATCGGAATATTTTTCTTCGCTGCAGCCATCATGTATCCAATAGCCAAACAACTCCCAAGCGCTGCGCGACCATAGACGCCCGGTGTCGGTCCCTGCGCATTGCCTCCAACTTGTGCAGGCATATCGGCTAAAAGTTTCCAGTTGCCTTCCTGGATTTCGCAGGTCAGCCCATTTTTTATACTGGCCTTTGATACGCCGATCCCTTTGCCAAGTGACGGCTTTAATGACAGCGCCTTCGTAGTTCTTTCGACGGCCACTTTTATTTTTTCCATTTCACTCATAAGAAGATTTTTTAGATTGACCGGATTTCATTTTAAAGTTACCCAAATTACCATTCACTCCCTGACTAACCAACATTGACCTCGAGAGTGTAAATTGCTATCATGTTGACGGAAACTATCACTATTCGAAAAGCCACTGTTTCGGACATTCCAACCCTCGCGAGGTTTGAGCAAGGAGTTGTTGAAACAGAACGTCCTTTCGATCCTACATTAAAGCCTCATCCAAATTCGTATTATGACGTTCCGCGAATGATCGAAGACCCATTGGTCCACCTGGTAGTAGCGGAACACGGCGGACGATTGATTGGTTGCGGTTACGCACGCATCGAAGCTTCAAAGCACTATTTGCGACACGAGAGACATGCATATCTCGGGTTTATGTATGTCGACCTGGAATGGCGCGGGAAAAACGTTAATCAAATGATCATCGAAAACCTGAAACAGTGGACTATCGCACAAGGTGTTACTGAAATGCGGCTTGAGGTCTACGTAAAAAATCTTACGGCTATAAAGGCATATGAAAACGCTGGGTTCAGCCAACTGCTCGTGCAGATGCGGATGGGAATCAGCAATAAGCAATAGGCAATTGTGCAAGGGGCAACGAAAAAACCGTAAGTCCATCACTCGCTCAGGAGTTCATTAGTTCAGTTCGAAAAAATTGTAAATCGGAAATACGGGCGAGTTTTTATACTGAAATTTCTTTAACTTTCGAATCCCGTTAATAAAAAATAAAAAACCATGTCAATACGATTAAACGAAATCGCGCCAGATTTCAAAGCCGAAACCACCAAAGGCCCCATCAACTTCCATGAATGGATTGGCGACGGATGGGCAATGTTGTTCTCACATCCTAAGGATTTCACCCCCGTCTGCACAACTGAACTGGGCTATATGGCCAAAATGGAACCAGAGTTTACAAAACGGAACTGTAAGATCATCGGTTTGAGCGTCGACCCAGTCGAGAATCACGCCAGATGGGCAGAAGATATTAAAGAAACGCAGGGATTTGCTCCCAACTATCCTCTCGTCGGAGATCTTGACCTGACTATCGCGAAACTCTACGACATGCTGCCTGCAGATGAACCCGGCACTTCAGAAGGCCGAACGGCAGCCACAAATCAAACCGTCCGCACGGTTTTCGTCATTGGGCCAGACAAGCGAGTTAAGTTAATGCTCACCTATCCCATGACAACAGGACGCAATTTTGATGAGATCCTGCGCGCTCTTGACTCTATGCAGTTGACAGCAAAGTACAAGGTGGCCACGCCCGTGAACTGGAAGCATGGCGAGGACGTGATTATTGTATCATCGGTCTCGGACGCAGAAGCCAAGGAGAAATATCCTAACGGCTGGAAGGCTCCGAAGCCATATCTCCGTATTGTACCGCAACCGAACTTAGAAGAGCAGCCAGCTTAAAGAAATGGCAAAAATGTGCTGACAAAAAATTTAATGCAGGGTCATCAAACTGATCCTGCATTTTTTTTCAGCGCACACCCACAAGTATTTTTTGATTCTAAATGTTCAACAGAAAATTATGACCCTTGAACACGTCGCAATCTGGACAAACGACCTGGAAGTCTTGAGAGAGTATTATACCAAATATTTTGGTGGCCTGTCTAACGACAAATACAGAAATGCAAAAACAAATTTTGAAAGTTACTTTCTCACCTTCGAATCGGGAGCAAGGCTCGAACTAATGACTCGCCCAAACATTCCGTCCAACACAAATGATACGGTTACCGATCAGCATCTCGGCATTATTCATCTTGCATTTGGAGTAGCTCGGGTTGAGGAAGTAGATAAAAAAGCGCAGGAATTGCAAAATAACGGATTTAAAATTTTGAGCGGCCCACGAAAAACCGGCGATGGCTATTATGAATTTGAAACGCTGGATCCTGATCACAATCGCGTGGAAGTTACAACGAAATGTATATGAATCGGCGCTTGAACTGCCTTAGCTTATTTTACTAAATTGCATAAAGCCCCTCAACATTCATTGTCGATTCCACTCATCACAATCTGCAAAAATGAAAAGACGAGATTTTATTAGCAGCACTGCAGTTACCGCGGCAGGCCTCAGTTCGGTCCTGGCTGCTTCCTGCAATACCAACTCTGTCGATAAAAGAAGCCCTTTAACGACCACTAGTTCACCTCATGAATTTGAGTTGAATGAAGAGACCATTTCTTCACTGCAGGAAAAAATGGCTGCCGGCAACTACACATCCGAGCAAATCACGAATTTATATTTGGCGCGCATCAACGAGATCGACAAGAAAGGTCCGGTCTTAAATTCTGTCATTGAAATCAATCCGGATGCGGTCGCTATAGCAAGGTCAATGGATGCAGAAAGAAAAGCGGGCAAAACAAGAGGACCCCTGCATGGTATTCCGATTCTGATAAAAGATAACATTGACACCGGCGATAGAATGCAAACTACCGCTGGCGCATTGGCCATGGAAGGACACATTGCGACAACTGATGCATTTGTTGTAAAAAAATTGAGAGCTGCGGGTGCTGTGATTCTTGGTAAAACCAACTTAAGTGAATGGGCCAACTTTCGCTCGTCGCACTCCTGTTCCGGATGGAGCAGTCGTGGAGGGCAGACAAAAAATCCCTACATCCTTGATCACAATCCCTGTGGATCAAGCTCGGGTTCAGGTACAGCAGTGGCTGCCAATTTGTGCGCCGTGGCTGTTGGAACAGAGACGGACGGTTCAGTCACTTGTCCAGCTTCTGTAAATGGGATCGTCGGTATTAAGCCTACTGTTGGTTTGGTAAGTCGCTCAGGCATCATTCCCATATCAGCTACGCAGGACACTGCAGGACCGATGGCAAGGACGGTGACAGATGTCGCAATTCTTCTCAGTGCTATGGCCGGCATCGACCCAAATGATCCTGTGACAAACGAGAGCAATGGCAAATCACAAAGTGACTACATAAAATATCTTGATGCAAATGCTCTAAAAGGAAAAAGAATTGGAGTTGATAAAAAACCACAAGGCGACAATCAATACCTGCATGCACTCCAACAACGAGCAGTGGATCTCATGAAACAATCCGGTGTTGAAATAATAGAACTAGACTACCTTGAAAAAATCAACAAGGTCGGCGATGCTGAATTCCTTGTACTGCAATATGAATTCAGAGATGGATTGAACAAATACCTTTCTTCTGCCAATGCAAAAATGAAAACTCTGGCGGACGTCATCGAGTTTAATAAACAGAATGAAAATGGAGCCATGCCCTATTTCAAGCAGGAGATCTTAGAAGGCTCTGAAAAAAAAGTTGGATTAGATAATAAAGAGTATAAAGATGCTCTTCACAGGAGCCACGTCGAATCAAAAAAAATGCTCGATAGTCTTTTCTCACAAAACAAACTCGACGCCATTTGTGGACTGACCCTGGGCCCAGCGTGCAGCATCGACGTGGTTTACGGCGATCGCTGGGGTGATGTATCTCTCACGCTGCCTGCCGCAGTTACTGGTTACCCACACATTTCGGTGCCTTGTGGCCAGGTGTACGAGCTGCCGGTGGGTTTGTCTTTTTTCGGTCCTGCGTATAGTGAAGGCATTTTGATCGGCCTTGCTTACGGTTATGAGCAAGCGTCAAAAAACAGAACGTTGCCAAAATTTAAGAAGGCGTTTCTCTCCTAAAAAATAAACATGAAGATTAAGGCAATACTCACGGGAGCGACCGGCATGGTAGGCGAAGGCGTGTTGCATGAGTGCCTGCAGCATCCCCAAGTTGAACAAGTGCTTGTAGTGGGTAGAAGAAGTTGCGGAGTTACTGATTCACGATTGAAGGAACTTTTGGTCCCCGATTTTTTCGACTTGTCTTCAATTCAAAACCACGTGGTAGGTTACAATGCTTGCTTTTTTTGTCTTGGCATTTCGTCAATTGGCATGAAAGAACCGGAGTTTCATAAATTGACCTATGAGTTGACGATGAACTTCGCCACTACTCTGGTCACTCGTAATCCGGAAATGACGTTTTGTTATATCTCAGGTGCTGGGACAAACGAAAAAGGCAGAATGATGTGGGCAAGAGTAAAAGGCAAGACAGAGAGTGATTTGACAAGATTGGGATTCGCGCGCGTCTACAATTTCAGGCCAGGGATTATCAAGCCAACAAAGGGTTTGAAGAACACTCTCAGTTTTTATCATTATCTCGGTTGGCTGATACCAGTAATCAAATTGATTGCTCCGGGCAATGTTTGTTCTCTAAAAGAAATAGGTCTGGCCATGATTAATGCGGCCGGCAAAGGCTATCAAAAGCAGGTATTGGAAGTAAGAGACATCGTTGCATTGTCCAAAGAATAGTTCATTCACCGTCACAACAAATTAAAATGCATGTAAATCCCGTTGAGCAAACACCTCGTGATGATTTGGCGGCGCAGTTACGCGGGTTTGGCCTGGTGGGAATTGGGGCGATTGCATTGATCGTGCTCACGGGCAATATTATCTTTCCAAATATGGTCGCTATTCCCGTAGGTGCATTGCTGGTTTTAATATGGGCCCGTTTATCACATACACCGTTGCGCGCGATTGGTTATGGAACGTCAAAAAATTGGGCGGTGACAATCGTGAGTGGAATTGTATTCGGAGTGACTTTCAAAGTCCTAATGAAGACAATCGTGATGCCCCTGCTTGGCGCGGATCCCATTAACCATGCGTACCATTTTCTAGCGGGAAATAAATGGATGTTACCTACCGCCGTTGTGGCGATGCTTGTGGCTGGTTTTGGAGAAGAAACGGTTTTCCGCGGTTTCATGTTTGAGCGCCTGGGAAAACTCTTAGCCGATAGCCGCGGGTCAAAAATTTTCATTGTAGTATTTACCTCGTTGTTATTCGGTCTCAGTCATTATTTTAGCCAGGGTTGGTCTGGTGTGGAGCAAGCGACAATCGTTGGGCTTGTGTTCGGTACCATTTTCGCTGCTACAAAAAATATCTGGATAATAATGATAGCACACGCCTTTTTTGACCTCACTGCGCTTGCCATGATTTATAACAACGTTGAATCACAAATAGCACACTGGATCTTTAAATAGTCAGATTAATTAAAGAAATCGCATTTATATCATGAAACTTTCAAACAACAAAATTCTGATCACGGGTGGAGCAACCGGAATTGGGTTAGCACTCGCTCAGCGGTTCATAGAAGAGAACAATACCGTGATCATTTGCGGCAGGCGTGAGTCGGCACTGCAGGACGCAAGCAAGAAATTGCCGCCGGTCATTACCAAGGCTTGCGACCTGGCAATTGCAGATGAACGGGTGAGACTCTTTAAATGGATAGACAAGGAACACAGTGATCTGAATGTGCTGGTCAACAATGCGGGCATTCAACAGTGGATGTCTGTTACTGACAGCAATTTCTTTCACCGGGCAAAAGAGGAAATGGCCATTAACATCGAAGCACCTCTTCATCTCGTGTCCCTGTTTCTCAATTTGAGTTCTCTAACCACAATTATGAATGTTACGTCCGGTTTATCCTTTTCGCCTCTTGCCAAGGTGCCAGTATATTGCGCGTCGAAGGCGTTCTTGCATTCTTTTACGATCTCTTTACAATATTTGTTAAAATCAAAAAATATTGAAGTCATAGAATTGATTCCTCCTGCACTCAATACGGACCTCGGGGGGAAAGGAATTCACGATTCCGCGCCGGCTGTCAGCGGCTTTATTCAGGCCGCGTTCGAACAATTGGAGCAAGGCCAATCTCAAATCACATATGGGTTCAGCGAGGCGATGCTCAAAGCAGGACCGGATGATATACAAAAAGCATTTGAAAGAATGAACCCGGCATCCTAGATACGGCATGGGTGCCAAGGAAGGGATGTAGAGTTATCTCTTGTATTGAAGACAAACCACTCCAGATGAAAAAATGTGGTTTGAGACAAGGGTTAATTTCAAACTGTCCGTAACCCCACCAAAAAAAGAGATTCCTTTTCCCAACACGATTGGATTTACGAAGAACCAAAATTCATCAATAAGATTTTCTTGTAGCAAGGATTGAACGGCCGTCGGACTCCCGAAGATTAGTATATTCTTACCGGGCTGCTGTTTGATCTTTGTAATCTGTTCAAGAATATTGTTGCTGATAACTGTGGTACGCTGCAAATTATTGCCGGCAAGGGTGCGCGATAAAATGATCTTCTCAACTGAATTGTACCAGTGTGAATGTTTAATGTCGTGTTTGCTGGCACCCGGCTGATCACCAGCAGTTGGCCAATATGCATCCATCATTTGATAGGTTACTCTGCCGTACAAAGCTGCATCAGCATCATCCGTTTGGTTGGCGGCGTAGTCAAAGATTTCATCATCGACATGGATCCAATCCATTTCACCCTTTGGGCCTGCCGCAAAACCATCTAGAGTCGTATGCATGAATAAGACAATCTTCCGCATTGTTTTTCATTTTGACGATGTTGCAAAGTAAGTCGAGAGAACGGATATGGCAATATCCGAACGCGACAAAGAGCAGGGGCCGAAAAATAAATTTTCTGTAACCAATCGGTTTCCTTTACATTTGCGTAACCATTCGGTTACAAAACATTATCATGAGGAGAGATGTGTTCCAGGCGATAGCAGATCCAACGCGCAGGCAAATCATTAACCTGATTGCCCGCCAATCGCTGCATCTTAATTCAGTCGCCGAGAAGTTTGATGTAAGCAGGCCCGCCATTTCCAAGCATATCAAGATTCTCATTGAATGCGGGCTGATCGTAATCAAGCAAGAGGGCAGGCATCGTTATTGTGAGGCAAAACTGGACAAGCTGAACGAAGTATCGGATTGGGTAGAGCAACACAGGAAATTTTGGACACAGAAACTGGATGCTCTGGAAACTTACCTTGAAGAACTACAAGGGAAAGAAAAACACCAATCAAAAAAAATCCGCTCAACCAAGAAAATCGCGCGCTTACAACGAAAGACAGGGAAAAAGTAATTCTTCATTTTAAAATATAAAATTATGGCAGCCGACACAGTATTGTCACCAAGCAGAGAGCTCACCATTTCGAAGATTGTGAATGCACCACGAGAGTTAGTTTGGAAAGTATGGACGGATCCCGAACACATAAAAAACTGGTGGGGTCCTAACGGATTTACAAATACGATCTTTCAAATGGATGTGCAGCCCGGCGGAATTTGGGAGTTTATTATGCACGGGCCTGACGGCACAGATTACAAAAACAAAAGCGTGTACAAGGAGGTGGTGAAGTATGAAAAAATTGTGTATGATCATGTGTCCCCAAAATTTCAATTTACCGTCACATTTAAAGAACAAGGAGGCAAAACTCTCATCAATATCGAAATGCTCTTTGAAACACCGGAAGTGAGAGACAACGTCGTAAGAGTCTTTAAGGCAGATGTCGGTCTTAAGCAAAATATTTACAAGCTGGAAGGATACCTGAGAAGGGTGTCGTTTGAGAGAGAAATGTCCATAGAGCGAGTGATCAACGCGCCACGAAAATTAGTATTCGACGCCTGGACGGATCCTGAGCACATCAAAAATTGGTGGGGACCAAGTGGTTTTACAAATCCCGTTTGCGATGTTGACGCGACGCCAGGTGGGACTGTGCTAATTCACATGCAAGCGCCCGATGGAGTTGTCTATCCAATGGATGGTGAGTTTCATGAGATCGTCGAACCAAAGAAGCTTGTGTTTACTACAGCCGCACTCGACAAGAACGGAAAGCGACTCTTTGAAGTACTCAACACCGTTACATTTTCCGAAGTAAATGGGATCACCCGGTTGCATTTACACGCAGCGGTTTCCGGTATAACTGAAGAGGGCAAACCATATATTGATGGAATGAATGAAGGCTGGAACCAAAGCTTCGACCGCCTGAATGAACATGTGATGGATCAATCGAAGATCGACACCAATGCGCCGGTGGTGATCGAAAGAACTTTTAATGCTGGAATTGACAAAGTATGGAAAGCAATTACTGATATTGATCAAATGCGGCAGTGGTATTTTCCACAGCTTGCAGATTTTAAGCCAGAAGAAGGTTTTGAAACGCAGTTCAGTATTCATCACGAAGGAAGAGACTATTTGCATATTTGGAAGGTGAAGGAAGTTATCCCTGTCAAAAAGATTTCGGTGGAATGGAAATACGGAGGCTACCCTGGAAATTCGCTCGTATCATTCGAATTATTTGAACAAGGATCCAAAACTAAATTCATTTTAACTCACTACGGTATAAATACATTTATGCCGGAAAAATATCCTGAACTGTCGAAGCAAAACTTCACAGAAGGCTGGACGCAATTCATGGATCGCGAATTGAAGGATTTTTTGGAGGGTGTTCATGCCAGAGAAAACTAGGCTTGAACGGATTTAACCTTCAAAAGAATTTTTTGATTGCCACAAAGGCGCGAACACGCAAAGAAATGAGCAAATAACCTGTAAAGACTTTGCCGTGGCGTCTTTGTGGTATTTGTCTAAGGAGATCGTGTGTGCACCTAAACTCAGCATATTATACTAGCTTTACCCGCCAATTTTAAAACCTTTTAATGTCAGTAAACAAAGAAGTAAAGAAGGTTACAACCAACACTCTTTTAAGAATGAAATCGAATGGTGAAAAAATTTCGATGATCACCGCATACGATTTTTCATTTGCGAAAATTTTTGATGCTGCCGGTATCGATGTCATTCTTGTTGGTGATTCAGCGTCCAACGTCATGGCCGGACACGAAACAACATTACCCATCACGCTGGACCAGATGATCTATCATGCGGGCGCAGTCATTCGTGGTATTGATCGCTGCCTGGTTGTAGTCGACCTTCCATTTGGTTCCTATCAATCAAACTCTGATATTGCTTTGGCATCCGCTGTGCGCATCATGAAAGAGACAGGTGCGCACGCCATCAAGCTAGAGGGCGGTGAAGAAGTACTTGATTCTGTGCACCGCATCATATCGGCAGGCGTTCCGGTGATGGGCCACTTGGGACTAACGCCACAGTCCATTTATAAGTTTGGAACGTATGCTGTTCGTGCGCAAGAGGAAACTGAAGCCAATAAATTAAAAAAGGATGCAAAGCTGTTGGAGAAGGCAGGTTGTTTTGCTGTAGTCCTCGAAAAAATTCCAGCAAGTCTTGCGAAGGATGTGTCGGAAAACATCCGGATCCCCACCATTGGAATTGGCGCTGGAAAATATTGTGATGGCCAGGTATTGGTAATGCACGACATGTTGGGCATCAACACAGAATTCAAACCGCGTTTTCTTCGACAATACTTAAACATCCACGAGCAAGCCACCAAAGCTGTGCGGCAATATATTAAGGACGTCAAAGGAAAAGATTTTCCCAGCGAGCATGAGCAATATTGATGAAAGCTGCTTAGTTATCATCAATTAACTTTGCTGCATGAACTTTCTTGACATTCTTAATCTGGACAAAGAAAACAAAGGCGCAAGCACCGGAAAAAACTGGCTTGCTTCAAAAGCAGCCGCGCTTAACTCCTACTCTCCCGTTGATGGAAATTTGATCGGCTCTGTGACGACAGCCGACAAACAGTGCTACGAGGAAATTACCAGGGCTGCACAACAAGCGTTTTTGTATTGGCGAACCGTCCCTGCACCGGCACGCGGAGAAATTGTGCGACAAATAGGTGAAGCGCTCCGTGAATACAAAGAGCCCCTCGGTAAGTTGGTTTCTTACGAAATGGGAAAGAGTTTGCAGGAAGGTTATGGCGAAGTGCAAGAAATGATCGACATCTGTGATTTCGCTGTCGGATTATCCAGGCAATTGTATGGACTAACCATGCACAGCGAACGCCCGGGTCATCGAATGTATGAGCAATGGCATCCGTTGGGAATTGTAGGAATTATTTCTGCTTTCAATTTTCCCGTAGCGGTGTGGAGTTGGAACAGCATGATCGCATGGGTGTGCGGAAACGTTTGCATCTGGAAGCCATCAGAAAAAACTCCCCTTTGCGCGGTTGCGTGTCAACATATTATTTCCAGGGTTTTTGCAACGAATAATATTCCCGAAGGCGTTTGCAATGTATTGATTGGCGATCGAGAAGTCGGTGAGTGGATGGCAAATGATAAGAGAATTCCACTTATTTCGGCAACCGGTTCTACCAGAATGGGTAAATCCGTGGGCGCAGCGGTTGGAGCACGTTTAGGAAGAGCGCTGCTTGAATTAGGTGGAAATAACGCAATCATTGTTTCGAAGGATGCTGACCTTGATATCGCTATTCGCGGTGTTGTGTTTGGAGCCGTCGGCACCGCTGGTCAACGTTGCACGACAACTCGCCGCCTGATCGTTCATGATGACGTCTATGAGCCTTTTAAGGAGCGATTGGTAACCGCATATAAAAGACTGACCATTGGAGATCCGCTTAGCGAGAAAAACCTGGTGGGGCCGCTTATTGATAAAGACGCAGTGAAAATGTACGTAGAAGCCATTGAAAAATGCAAGGCCGAGGGCGGCAAATTTATTGTCGAGGGTGGAGTCTTGCATGGAGACGGATATGAAAGTGGTTGCTATGTGAAACCCTGCGTTGCTGAAGTAGAACCTGGCTACAACATCGTACAAACAGAGACATTCGCCCCTATTTTGTATTTGCTGAAATATAAGAGTATAGATGAAGCAATAAACGTACAAAACGGGGTGCCACAGGGTCTGTCGTCCTCCATTATGACACTGAATTTACGTGAGGCTGAACAGTTTCTGTCTTATGCGGGAAGTGATTGCGGTATCGCCAACGTGAACATTGGAACCAGCGGGGCGGAGATTGGCGGAGCATTTGGGGGTGAAAAAGAAACGGGCGGCGGTCGGGAAAGTGGAAGCGACGCCTGGAAAAGCTATATGAGGCGGCAAACCAACACAATAAATTACAGCACAAATTTGCCTCTTGCACAGGCCATAAAGTTTGATTTATGAAAATAATTTGCAAACTTTACGCTCCAATATCCAAATCCTGAAGGATGCTCGATACAAGTCTTAAGCGCACCTTCGGAAAAACCAAATTCACGACCAATGAAAAAATCCGGGCTTGTTCTGCTTATACTCTCTCTTGCTACATTTACCAAGGCTCAATTAAGAGTTGCCATAGTTGGAGGAGCTCACGGCTCATCAGTGATAGAGACAAATACTCTCTCTAACTGGGATTCGGTCAGCAATAATTATTCGTCGCGCATAGGCATCCATTTCGGCTTCATGGCTGATATGCCATTATCGCAATCGTCAAAGTTCTATTTCCAGCCAGCCGTGATGCTTTATAACAAGGGCAGAAAGTATGCCTCTCCTTATGATTCCGCTGCCACGATTAAATCTTATTCATACTCGCAGTTTGTCAATTACATTGACATACCGATGAACATCACATTTAAGTATCGTCTTGGAAAGAATAAATTGATGATTGGTGCGGGGCCGTACTTCTCGTTCTTTTTTAATGGCAAAGAAAAAACTGAAACGATATACAATGACGGCCACTATGAAAGCACTGAAAACGATGACTTGCCGGTTGGTAAGAAACCGGGCAACTACAAAACTCTTGATTTCGGAATGAATGCGCTTGCAGGTTTGGAGTTTGGCCGCGTTTTTCTCACGGCAAATTATAGCCGGGGGTTAGGCGATTTTTATACCCCTGTAGATGGTGGTCATCTCAAACACCAAGTAATTGGTGGAACGCTTGGTATTTACATTGGAAAGCCTGTCGCCATTGAGTACGCTGTGAAGGATAAGGATAAGGACGGCATAGCTGATGAAGCAGATGCTTGTCCAACTGAGCCGGGGACTGCAGCAACACAGGGTTGCCCCGACAAAGACGGGGACGGAGTTGCCGACAAGGTGGATCAGTGCCCTACAGAGGCCGGATTAGTGACCAACCATGGATGTCCATTTCATGACAAAGACAACGATGGAGTGGCTGATGAGTTGGACAAATGTCCCGATGTGCCAGGTGTGGCGAAATACAGCGGATGTCCAGTTCCGGATACAGATAAAGATGGTGTAAATGATGAAGAGGATAAATGTCCAACGGTGTCAGGTGTCTCCCGGTATAATGGATGCCCCGTGCCGGATACAGACAATGACGGCATTAATGATGAAGAGGACAAATGTCCGACAGTTGCAGGCATCAAAGAAAACAGCGGCTGTCCTGAAATAAAACAAGAAATCATTGCAAAAGTCAACCTCGCAGCGCGGCGTATCCAGTTTGCAAAGGCCAAGGCGGAGCTCTTACCGGGATCATTGAGTGTTCTTGATGAGGTAGCTAAGGTCCTTGTGCAAAATCCAGAACTGAAGCTCACCATCGAGGGTCACTCGAGTACAGAGGGAAATTATGACGTGAACATGGAACTATCAAAGCAAAGAGCGGAAACAGTGAGGAAGTACCTTATCATAAAAGGCGTTGATGCTTCCCGGATGGAGGCCAAGGGCTATGGTCCAAATAAACCGTTAAACCAGGGCAAAACGCCCGGAGAAATTGAACTCAATAGACGAGTTGAGCTAAAATTGAGCAACCAATAAAGCGAAATCGCTGTCTGAACTATTGAAATATAGAGGCTAAGGGAAACGCTAAGGCTGAAGCACCTCCCGACAAGGAAGAGCTTCGGATTTAATCTCACTCAAAAAAGTATGAATGGTTTCATAAAAAACGCCGGTCTTGCTTACTTGCGGCATGAAACATGCTCGTTTCTCTTATCTTCGCAAACTTTTTATTTAAAATTTTTTCCGAAGGTGTTTCGGAGGATTTAAAAAAACAGCAAATGAATAAATTAATCAGTCGACATTTTTTGTTTTCGCTTATAGCGGGGTTATTAGTTAGTTCTGGCTTTGCGCAAACATCAGTCAAGGAAAGCGCTCCAAAAGGGTGGCACCTCCTAAACAAACAAACAAGCGGCTACTATGGCATCAGCCTCGATAAGGCGTACGAATTTGTAAAAGGCAAAAAAAGCACACAAGTTATTGTCGCGGTTATTGACTCTGGTGTTGACACTACCCATGAAGACCTTAAAGCCATTCTGTGGCACAATCCGGGCGAAATTCCTGGAAATGGAATTGATGACGACAAGAACGGATATGTAGATGATGTGTACGGTTGGAATTTTATTGGCGGTCGTGATGGGAAAAATGTCAAAGAAGACTCTTACGAAGCAGCACGCGTTTATCATCAATACAAAGACAAGTTCGAAAATCTAACGGATCCTTCTAACCTCTCCAAAGAAGACAAGGACAAATATGAAATGTGGTCACGAGCAAAGCAGCAGGTGGTCGGAGAAGTTGACCTTTCCTTACTTGAAAAATACAGGCAAATCGAAAAGGATATGTTATTAGGCGACTCAATCATCCAGGCCGATTTGAAAAAGAAAGAATACAATTGTAAAGATCTAACAGGATACAATCCCGTTTCTGTAGCTGCGCAGAAAATCAAACAAACGATGACATACATCTGCGGGCTTAATAAAAACGATGATATCACCAACGAACAAATAATTGAAGACTTGCAAGGCGAGATTCGCAAGATGGAATCGGCTGAGAAAGCACCTGAAGATTACAGGGGAGAAATCGTAAAAGACAATTACAATGACTTCAACGATCGCTTTTATGGAAACAACGATGTAATGGCCAATACTCCATTTCATGGGACACACGTTTCCGGTATCATTGCTGCTGCAAGAAATAATGGATTGGGAATCGATGGTATCGCAGATAATGTGAGGATCATGATGGTTCGCGCCGTACCCGACGGAGACGAACATGACAAGGATATCGCACTGGCTATTCGCTACGCTGTCGACAATGGCGCTAAGGTTATCAACATGAGTTTTGGCAAAGGTTTCTCTCCGCAGAAAGATTGGGTAGACGACGCCGTTCGCTATGCACAAAGCAAGGGCGTGTTGCTAGTTCATGCTGCTGGGAATGATGCCGCTGACATCGATACCGCATGGAACTTTCCAACACCCGTTTACAAGAGCGACGCAAAAAGAGCAAGCAATTGGATCACCGTTGGAGCCAGTGGCGACCCAAAGCTTGGAGGGCTCGTTGCTAGTTTTTCTAACTACGGCAAAAAAGAAGTTGACGTGTTTGCGCCAGGTGTAAAAATTTATTCGACAATTCCCGGTGGCGATACATACGGTGACGCACAAGGCACAAGCATGGCGTCGCCAGTTGTAGCTGGTGTTGCTGCGCTCATTCTTGAATACTTTCCCACCCTCACTCCTGAACAAGTAAAATATGCAATTGAGAAGTCTGCAGTAAAACCAACGATGAAGGTGAAGAATCCGGGCACTGACGATGAGGTGGACCTAACTGATTTGAGCAGAACTGGTGGTTTACTAAATGCCTATGAGGCTTTAAAGTTGGCGTCTACTATGAAAGGTGAAAGGAAGCTCGAAAATATTAAGACAAAATCCACAGTGAAGCCAAACAAGAAGGGATAAACTTCTAGAATATATTTCCAACAAAAGCTCACGACATCATCGTGGGCTTTTGTTTTTTAACAACGGTTGAGACAACCTCCAAATTGAATTCACCGATATGGGTGAAACTAAATTCAATGAAAATTTACATCAGCTTCATTATCCTTATTTCTACCATAATTGTTTCATGTACCAAAAGTTCGCCGTCGGCAAACCCGATGAATAGTTCGCTGGATTGTTCGGTGCCAAAAACTTTTTTGGCAGACGCTGCACCGGTTTTCCAGGCTAAGTGCGCATTGAGTGGTTGTCACGGTACAGGCAGTTCAAATGGTCCCGGCGAATTGACAACCTACCAGAAAATTTTTAACGCGAGGAATGATATTCGCAATGCAGTAGTAACCCGATTCATGCCCCAAGGAGGCAGCTTAACAGACGCCCAGCTAAACTCGATTGTGTGCTGGATAGACAACGGTGCACCCAACAACTAATCGGGAGATTTTTTCAACTTGTGCCACGGGATATTTGACGTCGCGTTATAATGAAAAGGTACGCGTAGCATAGGGCTTATGTGGTGAAAAAAATTACACAACTCCTCAACTAATAAGCTGTGCCACGGTTAGTACCCGGTGTTTGTACAAATTAAATGCAACCGTGGCACACGTATCACGCGGCATAAAACAAACATTGCGTTCTTCGCGGCTTGTTTACGAACTCTGCTCGCCAGTGGCGACATCGCCGGAGCTAGAGTGCATCGAAAGAAAAGAATATTCAAGAATGCTGCGAAAAGAATAGAAGTACAAGAGTGCGACGCAACGACAGACGATAGTAGCATTGCTGATGACTACAAAAAAAACTTATGCCACGGGTAGTCAAGTCGTATATACGCGGACTGGTAACCGGGGCATAGGGTACAACAATGCCGCCCACGAGGCCATTTAGGTTAAAAAGTAAACCTTCCTATATTTGTGACTCACCAATCCTGAATTGATGGCGAAACAATTTGAAGATTTCGATGCAAACCTCGCAGGAGATGAAGGCAAAACCGAGGAAACAAAAACGAGTTGGTTTAAGCGCATCAAAAAAGGTATCAATACCAAGACTTCAGAAAAAAAAGAAACGCCTGAAGGATTATGGACAAAGTGCCCCGAGTGTAACTATATCTGCACGGTTACCGAGCTAAGGGAGCATTTGTTTGTTTGTCCAAAATGTAATTACCATCACCGCATCGGTAGCAGTGAATACTATGACATTCTTTTTGACAATAAAGAATTCACCGAGCTTTTTGAAAATATCCGCAGCGTTGATTACCTCGAGTTCACCGATTTAAAACCTTACAAAAAGCGCCTCGAGGAGATCTGGAGCAAGACCGATTTAAAAGATTCTATGCGCGTGGGGGTAGGCAAACTAAGTGGTCACGACATTGTGATTGCGTGCATGGACTTCGAATTTATTGGTGGCTCGCTGGGAAGCGTCATGGGAGAAAAATTTTCCAGGGCAGTTGACTATTGTATTCAAAATAGGTTTCCTTACTTGCTCATCGGCAAAAGCGGTGGCGCGCGAATGATGGAGAGCGCTTTTTCTTTAATGCAATTGGCAAAAACAAGCGGCAAGCTTTCGCATTTAAGTGATGCAAAAATTCCCTATCTGTCTTTATTAACCGATCCAACGTTTGGCGGCATCTCCGCTTCATTCGGCATGCTCGGAGATCTGAACATCGCGGAGCCAGGAGCACTTATCGGTTTCGCCGGTCCGCGTGTAATCAAAGAAACAATTAAGAAAGATCTCCCGGAGGGGTTTCAGCGCAGTGAATTTGTGCTGGATCACGGATTCCTTGACTTCATTGTGCCAAGAAAGGACTTGAAAGAGAAACTGGCGACGGTCCTAACTTTGTTCAAGAATTAAGATTTTCTATCGACGCACGCGCGTTAACGCGTATTTCAAAAAACTTTATTGCTGTATATTCATTCCATGGAGATAAAGAACCGGTCAGCCTATTTTGAATATTTCATCGACAATAAGTATGATGCAGGAATCATATTGACCGGCACGGAAGTAAAATCGTTACGCGAAGGCAAGGCAAATTTCAACGACAGCTATTGTTACATTAATAAGGGCGAAGTGTGGGTAAAGAATTTGCACATCGCGGAGTACTCGCATGGCTCGTCAAATAACCATGACCCGGTTCGTGAACGAAAGCTGTTATTGCAAAAACGAGAGATAAAGAAAATTGAATCGAAGCTGAAAGAGAAAGGATACACCCTGATTCCCTTGCGTATTTTCTTTAATGAGAAGCGGCTGGCCAAGATGGAGATTGGCCTTGGCAAAGGGAAGAAGATGCATGACAAAAGGGAAACGATCAGGCAAAGAGACACTGAGCGTGAGATGAAAAGATATTTACACAAAAGGGGTCCTTAAGGAAATAAGTTTCGACTGTCAGCGTTTAAAACTGAAGCACGATTTTTGCTTTTCTTTGCAACTATGAAAAAAGCCATCATTCTGCTGACTCTCTTCGTTGGCCTTACGGCATTCTCACAGTCCGTCTCTGGTTATTGGTATGGCGCCGCCAATGTGAAATCATCAAGTTCGACGAATAATTATTTGGTCGAATTAATTGTTCGCCAGGATAGAACACTTGTGACGGGAGTGATTAATTATTATTTCAAAAAAACTTTTCGTAGCATCAAGGTAAATGGAAACTATAATTCATTGACAAGACAATTGACTTTGTTCAATATACCAGTCACCTATCATGGTTCAATAGAAAACCTGGAAGTAGATTGCATGATGGACTTTGCAGCAACTCTTCGTGTAGCCAAAGCTGGCTCTAACCTAATTGGAGCATTCCAGGCAAAGCCTCAATATAGAAATGCGTGTGGGGATATAAATTTCAATCTTCATTTCAACGCAGACATTAGCAAAGAAGACTCTATCCTTCATGCCATCAAAGTGTACAAGGAGACTTACCAGGTTTGGAAGCCGACATATGAAGACACGCTGGTTGCAGTAAATATAATTCCGCGAAAAGTGGAGAACTATGTGATTGATGCGGAATACAAGGAGCGGAAAAATATTGTTTCGAAGGAAATCATTGCTACATCAGACTCGCTGAACATAGATTTCTTCGACAACGGAGAAATTGACGGAGACTCCATCTCCATTTTTTATAACGATAAATTAATTGCATTCAACCGAATCCTCAGCACAAAAGCAGTTCATTTCAAAGTTGCACTCGACACCACAAGGGAAGTAAATGAGGTGACCATGTTCGCCGATAACCTCGGAAGTATTCCACCCAACACGGCGCTTATGGTAGTAACCGACGGAAAAAAGCGGTATGAAATTCCCATGGCCAGTAACCTGCAACAAAATGCTACGTTGCAGATAAAAAGAAAAAAGAAATAAGGCCGCGGCAAAAAAAGGGTCTCTTATTCCTATTGCCCGAACTTCAGCACGGTTCCACTTGAGCCACACGCCCATCCATGATTAGGGTCCGTGAAATGTAATTCGATTACGTCCCCTCGCACTAAGGACACTTCAGTCTTCCAAGTGGCTCCGCCATCCGTTGTCTTATAAATGCGCCGGCCATCTGTCAGGTACCCTGTGCTCTCGGTGACAAAATGGATGTCGTGATAAGTCGGGTTGTCCGTAAATGTTTTCGTCCAGGAAGCTCCTCCATTAGAGGTTTTGCCAAAAGAAAGTCTATCGGATATGAACCCCGTTGTGGAAGTTTCGAAAAATACATTGCCGGTGTTGCTGAAATCAAAACCAGTAGTGGGCACTTTATTCCAATTAACTCCCCCGTTAGAGGTGGCATATAAGCCATCATTTCTAACAACCCAGCCTGTTTGATCATTGAGAAAGTAGAGTGATTTATATCCGGTGGAATCAGTTGTAAAAGTGTACAATTTGGTCCAGTGCACGCCCCCATCAGTTGACTTCCAAATTCCCCGTCCAGCCAGGTATGCTGTTACTGAGTCAACAAAAAATACATCGGTCAATGAATAATCATTGATCAACGTCGTATCAAAAGTGTTTCCTGCATCATGAGTAGAGACCACAATTCTTGGAGCAGCAACAAAAGCTGCATTCGTTTCACGACCCATTCCCAGGTTCTGGAAGTTTTGAGCCGTTTCGTTCAACTTGCTCCATGTGTTCCCAGCATCAGTTGATCTATATATGGAAGTACTAGATATCGCATATCCGGTATTTTTCACGAAGAAAATATCGATCAGGTCTGCAGGGTCATTAAACAATACTTTCTTCCATCCTGTCGCTAAAGTGTCTACAGGATTGCTTGGAGAATTGCTACTGTTTTTTTTGCAAGAAAAAAACAAGGGCAGGACTACGATCGCTAGAACAAATAATTTCCTCATAAGATTCGGGACACTTTGATATGATTGTTTACAAGTTAAAGAGCATGCCTGACTAGGCGATACGAGAAACTAGATACCTGCCAATTTTATTCAAACAATTGCTGTTGCTGGCTTTCTTTTTTTCGGACCCACTCCATTTCAACACTCTTGCTGTAATCAACGAGCTTTGCACCCACAGCTTTCCATCCCATGATTTCTACCACTTTTTCCAACTTAAATTTCGCGCGCCGCACTTGCGAGCCCCGCCCCTGCTGTACTGCAAGAACTGGCTCGATATCCGTGGTCACGGCTTCAAGTCTATTTCCTTCACCTTCCTTTATAAAGAAGAACTTATTGTGAAGCGTCGTCGTCTCAATTTTAAAACGCTTAACGTTAAATTGCTTCTTCTCGTCATCGAGATAGACCGCGGTAACTATTTTGTCTGGATCAAATTTTTCGATCAGCAAGATGTTCTCTGCATCAAGCCGCTGAGTCATTTCCTGGTCGGTGATCTCATAATTACCGTCGTTATAGACAACCAATATTCGATCATCAGGTTCGAAACTTCCAAGGTAAACTCCTTTTTCCTCTGCACTTAACCTTCCGAATTTATCATCAAACCAAAGATTTCGTCCGCTGAGCGTGGCCTTGCCAGCCTCCTTGAATTTTACAGATTTGATTGCGTACTTCGTAACCTGGTTGCCCAGACTGTTGCGACCCTTGATGGCAAGTTCCTCGAAGTAAAAATCAAATTCCTTGATTCGCGCCGAGGAATTTGGACTCAAGATGATCCTTACCACTTCCGCCTCGCCATTGGGATTGACCGTTAACCAATGAACCTTACTTTTTTCATCCCCTTTTGTAAGATCATATTCTTTGTCTCTTGTTATTCCCGTCACGTTGAAACGTTTTGCATAGCTAATCCCGGCTTTGCCATCGGTGTAGATCATATTGTACGTGGTACGTTCATCATTTTTCTGGAAAACGGCAGCGTGCAAAATATCCTTCCCGATGAAAACTTTATCCTGCACCTTCACCACTTTCATGATACCACGCTTAGTGATGGCAATAATGTCATCCAGATCAGAAACCTCAAATAAGAACTCATCCCCGCCCGAACGTGCCTGTTCGGTACGGGCGGGTTTCTTCAAACCGGTTCCAATAAAGCCTTCCTGCTTGTTGATGTAAAGCCGTGTGTTAGCTATCGCCACGTGCTTCGCCTCGATTACTTCAAACTGTTTGATCTCGGTCTTTCGCTCTCTTCCCTTTCCATATTTCTTTAAAAGGTTTTCAAAATAACTCACAGCAAAGTCAACCAGGTTATTTAAGTCGTGTTTTACCTGTTTTATTTCAGTTTCGAGTGCCTTTATTTGCGCATCTAACTCGTCTATGTCCAGTTTGTAAATTCTTCGAACCGGTTTTTCTGTGAGTTTAATGATATCTTCCTTAGTAATCTCTTTCTTGAGCTGCTTGCGAAAAGGAACAAATGCCTTTGCAATTGCATCTAACACTTTTTCCCAGGTCTCGTGTTTCTTCTCCAGCTCCTTGTAAATCTTTTCTTCAAAGAATATTTTTTCCAGCGAAGTATAATGCAGCTTTCCCTGCAGCTCAGCCAGCTTGATTTTTAATTCTTGCTCAAGAAGATCCTTCGTTTTATCAACAGAAAGTTTCAGCAGATCGCTGACTCCTAGAAATTGCGGTTTTTCATCAACGATGACGCAAGCGTTTGGAGAAATGGAAACTTCGCAATCTGTAAACTTATAGAGAGCATCAATCGTAATGTCGGGAGAAATGCCTTGTGCGAGGTCAATTTGGATCTCAACCTCTGCGGCGGTGTTGTCGGTTACTTTTTTGATCTTGATCTTGCCCTGATCGTTCGCCTTAACAATAGACTCCATTAATTGAGTAGTGGTAACACCAAATGGTACACTTTTTATAGCGAGAATTCTTTTGTCTATCTCCTCAATATGCGCTCTGACCTTTACCTTCCCACCACGTTTACCCTGGGAGTAATCGGTTATATCGATCATTCCTCCAGTTTGGAAATCCGGGTAAAGCTCAAATCTTCGACCTCTCAAATGTTTGATCGACGCTTCAATCAATTCAATGAAGTTGTGAGGAAGAATTTTTGTCGATAATCCTACTGCAATTCCGTCCGCGCCATGCGCGAGCAAGAGCGGGAATTTCATCGGTAATGTTACGGGCTCATTCTTCCGACCGTCATAACTTAACTGCCACTCGGTCGTTTTTGCATTAAACGCAACTTCCAAAGCAAATTTGCTAAGGCGCCCCTCTATATATCGAGCTGCCGCCGCTTCATCGCCTGTACGTATATCACCCCAGTTGCCCTGTGTCTCGATCAAGAGATCTTTTTGACCCATGTTCACCAATGCATCGCCGATACTTGCATCTCCATGCGGATGGTATTGCATTGTTTGCCCAATGATGTTTGCCACTTTATTGAAGCGCCCATCATCCATTTCCTTCATGGCGTGCAAAATCCGGCGCTGTACTGGTTTCAGCCCATCTTCTACGGCCGGCACAGCCCGCTCAAGAATTACGTACGATGCGTAATCCAAAAACCAGTTCTTGTACTGGCCGTGCAAGGCAGTGCCGTTATTTTGCGCGTCTGTTATTTTATTTTTAGCCATGCCTAACCGCTTAAAAGTTCAATTTTCAATTCTCGATGTTCAATATCAATTATAGAATCCACCTGAAAGATGAACATTGCACATTGAGCACTCAACATTTTCTTCTACACCTTTCCAAGCACACCCAAATGCGTATACTTAAACCCTTCATCCAATTTCAATCCATAGCCGAGCGACCTATCCATAGATGAATGGCCGAACAAAATAATTCCAATCACCTGCAGCCATTCGTTCTTCAAAATAAACCCGGCTAAAAAAATGGCTATCGCCACTCCTTTATGATGAAACAAGTTGTAACAAACAGCGCCGATCTTATTTCCGGCAATGTACCCGACAAAACTTATATCTGGTGCAATCAATATCAGCAAATACATCCACCAACTTACATGAAACAGTGTTAACGCGTAAACACAAAAAGCAAACATCACAAGCTCTTCCAACTTTAAAACGTTCTTCATGTATGAAAATTTAAACGGTCGCCTCTTCCGATCTCTTTTCTTCGGTTTGTGGGACTCCTGGCAATCTCACATCAAATTCCTTCCATCCTTTGCTCACATCACCCATTGCTTCAATTCTGCCTTGTGACACCAATTCTTTCATTCGCCACATCAGGAACACATCACCGGTCTTTATTTTCATCCTGTGCAATGTATTCATCAATACCCTGGTTGCCCGCTGCCAGTCACTCGTAAGATTTTTCAGAACTTCTGCATCATAAAACGTTTCATCCTTACCCGCAATTTTTTTGCCTCCCTCCAACACTCTCACCACTGAGTTCTCGCCGCAGAGCCTTTTCCATTCATCCGGATCAATTTCAAATTCACTCACCGAAATCGGTCTTGCCAATCGTTTCGCCTTTAAGAGTTCCCTGGGTTGGATCTCGTGAATCCAGGATGGATAAAACAACTGTCCTTTTTCATTTATGAAAGGAAGATTGTTCAGGTAAATCACGAAAAGCATTCCCTGGTAGTCTTTGAAATGCTGCATGAACCAATAATAGCCGCACACGTCATGCTGGTTTTGCGCCAACCATATCCACACTTGTTCACTTGAATTATTGTTAAGCCGCTCCTGGATTTCGCGCACTGTTTGCCTGTCATCGAAGAAAGTGATCGCATCGTTCTCATAAGGCGAATTCTTCATCAACTCCCGCCACCACAACACCCGTGCATTCCAGCCATCTGTTGTTTCTATGTCAATCAACGGTCCCACCGCAAAATCGTCTTTCACCTGTATCACGTCACCCGATAAACTTTCATCGAGTTTGATCACGTCTTTCATCAAGTTCACTTCAGAAGCGTTGAAAACTATGTGGATCATTCCAAGTATTATTATTGATTATTAATTTTTCGCTACAATTTGCGAACTCCAAATTCCACAGAAACTCACCACTATAGACCAACCCCTAACCACTATTGACTATTAATTACCGTCTATTGACTAAGCTTCCGCCAGCTTCTTCTCTCCCTCTTGAGGAATGGGCGTTTCAATCTCCACTTTCAAATTGTCAATGATAAACTCCTGCCGTTCCGGAGTATTTTTGCCCATATAATATTCAAGTAGGTTTTGAATATGATCCCCATGTTCGAGGATTACGGCCTGAAGCCGCACTTCATCGCCGATGAATTTTCCAAACTCATCCGGTGAGATCTCACCCAATCCCTTGAATCGAGTAATTTCCGGTTTGCCGCCCAATTTTTTTATCGCTCGCTGCTTTTCATTTTCATCAAAACAATAGATCGTTTCTTTTTTATCTCGCACACGGAACAAGGGTGTTTCAAGAACAAAAACGTGCTCTTTCTTTACGAGGTCAGGGAAGAATTGCAAAAAGAACGTCATTAATAATAATCGAATGTGCATGCCATCGACGTCTGCATCCGTAGCAATCACAATATTCTTGTACCGTAAACCATCCAATCCGTCTTCGATGTTCAAGGCATGCTGCAGCAAATTAAACTCTTCATTTTCATAAACCACCTTCTTGGTGAGACCAAAACAGTTCAACGGTTTTCCCCGCAGACTAAAAACAGCCTGCGTTTCTACATTTCGCGCTTTCGTGATCGAGCCGCTGGCGCTGTCACCCTCCGTAATAAATATGGTTGTTGAATTTTGCTTTGCAAAAAACTCCTCTTTGCCTTTTGACGGGGGTTCGTCATTCAAATGAATTCTGCAGTCCCGAAGTTTGCGGTTGTGAAGATTGGCTTTTTTTGCCCTCTCGTTAGCCAGTTTTTTTATGCCAGCAAGTTCTTTTCTTTCTTTCTCGCTTTGTTCGATTCTTTTTTTCAGAGCATCAGCAATCGACGGGTTTTTATGCAGAAAATTGTCCAATTCCTTAGACAAAAAATCTCCAACAAACTGCCTCATGCTTGGCCCACCCTCATCCACATTTACGGAGCCTAATTTTGTTTTTGTCTGCGATTCAAAAACCGGCTCCACCACTCGCACGGATACGGCGGCAACAATGCCTGTCCTGATATCAGCGGCATCATAATCCTTTTTATAAAAGTCACGGACCGTTTTTACGTATGCCTCGCGAAACGCTTGCTGATGGGTACCTCCCTGCGTGGTGTGTTGCCCATTTACAAAACTGTAAATATCCTCGCCGTAATCGTTGTTATGGCTCATGGCCAGTTCAATATCGTTGCCCTTTATGTGAATAACCGGGTAACGAATTTCATCCTCGTTGGTTTTCCGTTGAAGCAAATCCAATAAACCATTTTTCGACATGTACGTCTTACCATTGAAAATTATTTTCAATCCGGCATTTAGAAAACAGTAGTTCCAAATCTGGTTCTCTAAAAATTCTGGGTGGAATTTGAAATTCTTGAAAACCCTATCGTCGGGAATAAACGTAACGAGAGTTCCGTTTTGTTCACTCGTCTTTGTTTCCTTGTATTCTTTGATTAAAAACCCTCTTTCAAATTCTGCCGACTTCTCTTTCCCTTCACGAATCGCAGTCACCTTGAAATAATTACTTAACGCATTCACGGCTTTTGTGCCCACGCCATTCAACCCAACACTTTTTTGAAATACCTTACTGTCGAATTTCGCGCCCGTATTCACCTTGCTTACAACATCCACCACCTTGCCAAGAGGGATTCCGCGGCCGTAATCACGAACAGTCACTTGCTTGCCTTCAACGGTGAGATCAATTGTTTTGCCATAGCCCATGGCAAATTCATCGATGCAATTATCGATGACCTCTTTAACTAATACATATATGCCGTCGTCAGGGCTGCTTCCGTCTCCCAGCTTCCCAATGTACATGCCGGGACGCATGCGAATATGCTCTTTCCAGTCGAGCGACCGGATACTTTCTTCCGTGTAATCAAAAAGGTTTTTATCCGGAGTCTTTGTTTCTTTTTCTTTTGCCATGCCAGTGGTACGAAATTTAATTGTTAGGCCTCATCCTTTCATCCTTCTCCAAAGGAGAAGGACGGTTCAACCTTGCAAAACCGACCTGCATCTCTAACACATCGACTTAAAATAACTTACTCTACATTTTCGGAGGTTTCGATTGCGATCAGCGTCTCCGAAAAGCGAGGGCTGTGCGCTATTCCTCTCCCTCTCTGCCGACAGGCAGGCTTCGGAGAGGCTAGGTGAGGCCGGGCAAATATAGCAAAACAGCATCTCTAACGACGTTTGAGAGTTGTTAACCTGTGTGGAAAAAAGAAAGACTGTGATTTATTTTTTTGACCATTTGTAGATGGTTAGCTTCCAACTGGCCTTTGGCTTTGCGGTTGTAGCGAAACCAAATCTTGAATCCTGACTGGCTTGCCCGTATCAATGCTGTTTCTCGCGGCAATACCGATCAGGCAGGACATAGCTCCATCGCGGCTTCCCGCTGCTTGTCGCCAGGTATCGGGCTCCCCCTGAGGGTTGAATATGTGCTTGCGCAACCGGACATCCCCTCCACCGTGACCAGCTTCCTTATTATCGATGCGAATGATGTCTCTCTTTCCAAAATTGGTCGTGACTTGGATTTCATCAAAGTGATCTTCCTCCCAGGGTTGACGCTCCTTTATCCAGGCGTCTAATTTTCCCTTCGTGCCGTTGAAGGTTATTCGATACCCTTCGTAAGGATTATAAGCAGTAAGGGAATAGCTTACCTGTACATTGTTTGCGTATTTTATTTGCACTGCCATTTTATCAAAGATATCAATGTCTTCTCTCCACACACAGCCATCGCGCAAGTACCCATCGTACTGCTGATTTTTCACATAGAGATCAACATATCTCTGGTTCTTGGTGATGTCAAAATAAAATTGACACGTGGCTTTGTACGGACAACTCCTGCAGTCGGTGTGTCGAAACGAATTATTCTTGCCGTAAAAATCCAGTGAACCGAATGCAAACACCTCCTCAGGTTCGGAATCTATCCACCAATTTAATAAGTCAAAATGGTGGGACGCTTTGTGGACAAGAAGTGAGCCGCTATTTTTTCTTAACCTGTGCCAACGTCGAAAATAGTCTGCGCCATGATACACGTCAAGGTACCAGTGGAAATCTGCGGAGGTTATCTTGCCTATGACCCCGCTTCGAAGAAGCTCGTAAATTTTTTGTCGATGCGGAGAATAGCGGTAATTGAAAGTGACGGCGATTTTTTTTCCGGTCTTTTGCTGGGCATCAAGAATAGCCTGGCACTTCTGCTCATCTGTCGTAAAAGGCTTTTCAGTGATGATATCGGCATCATAGTTCATTCCCTTAATGATAAACTGGCTGTGCGTTGCATCAACTGTTGTTACAATCAACCTGTCAGGTTTTACTTCATTCATCATCCTGTCAAAATCTGTGTAAGTTGGGCATGTAACACCGAGCAATTTCTTAGCGGTTTCAACTCTTCCCTGATTCACATCGCAGAGACCCACAAATTCTACCGTGTCCTTGAATTCTTTCACTACGGGAATACCCCACATACTTGTGCCGCGGTCACCGGTGCCAACCATAGCAAGTCTCTGTTTCTTTACGGGCCCTGTTGCAAGTGAAAAGGATTGCGTAAACATGGCCGCTGCCAGCGCCGCGCTGGTTTGTCCAAGAAAATTTCTTCGATGCATAAACAATTTTTGGAAGGGAAAAGTTACTAAACTGAAATGGAAGCACCATGCGTGAAATAATTTTCATTGGAGCGGGCAAATCTAAGAACTAAGTATATTTATGGGGTGAGCGCGACATACACACTCATCACCGGTGCTAGCGCCGGAATCGGTAAAGAAATTGCAACTACATGTGCACGGCGTGGCTTCAATATTCTACTGGTGGCACTTCCCAAAAGTGGACTTCCTGAATTATCAAAGCACCTGCAGACTTTCGGCGTTTTAGTTGAATATATGGAATGCGATTTGGCAAACACTTCAAGTATTCAGAAAATCCAACAGTGGTGTAGAGACAACCGTTATGAAGTTGATAAACTCATCAACAATGCCGGCATTGGAGGAAGCAGCCCTTTCGAGGTCTTATCCACGATGGACATACAGGCAATGATCCATCTTAACACCAGTGTATTAACCACGATCATCAACCTGTTTATTCCAATACTTAAAAAACAGAAAAAAGCTTATATCCTCAATGTAAGTAGCACCGCATCGTTTTTTAACATCCCCAATAAGGCGCTTTATGCGGCTACTAAGGCTTTTGTAAATGTCTTGACCACCAACTTACGCAATGAACTCAAGGACACAAACATTTCCTTATCCGTGTTGTGCCCAGGCGGATCGACGCACAAGGTAGACGCAGTAGTGCGGCGCAAAATGAGCAAGAGACTTTCAAATCTTCTTCATGAGGAACCAGCGGCGATTGCGGAGGCAGGCGTGCGCGGCATGCTGAAAGAAAAACGAATGATCTTTCCCGGATGGGTCGCGAAAATGTGTTTTGCTACTTCCAAAATTCTCCCGGTTCCTTTTGCGGATTTTTTGGTCAGGGCTTTGTTTAGTTCACCGCAATTATCATCAATTCCTCGAACGCGAAAGCGTGCTTTGTTACACTGGTCAGGTGCTATCACGACACTCGCCGTGTTACTATTCATTACTATTTTATTCCTGAATAACAAAATACCCGCGAGGTCAGCAACGGGAAATGGAAAGATGGTCTCTGACGTCGTCCCCTATTTGAAAAATAATCCATCCGTTTCCACCTTTACGACACTGAATAGTAAAGTAGCCTACGTCTTGAAAAATGACAGCCATGTGTACGTCTACGATCCGCAAAATCAACAATTGGAATCGAAGATTCCGTTTCATGACAATGGCAGGTTCAAGGGATTAGTATACAACAACGGTTTATTTTATCTTCTTCGTGAAGACGGATACATATTGACGATCCAGAAAAAGAAAACTGAATATGAAATTACAGGATACGATTTGCCCCTCAATACTTCCGATAATTTGCATGGACTTTACCTCGACAGTGCGAATAACAGGCTGCTGATAGACGCGCATGCAAACCGCGAAGAAGATGATAATAATGGAATGTATGGTTTTGACCTGGCAAGCAAGAGCTTCATCAACGCCGGCCCTATTTTCTTTACGAATAAGTTGCAGCATCAATGAAGCACATTTTGGTTACAGGCGCTTCCGGTTTTATTGGCAGAAGCCTGGCGAATTCCTTGGCAAATGATGGATTTGTTGTTCATGCACTGGTAAGATCTTCCAGTATTATAGCAGGCCTGGATCATCGCAACATCATCATTTTCCGCGGCGATATTTTAGACAAAGAAAGCATTCGCAATGCCATGACTGGGTGCACACAGGTACATCACCTCGCGGGGTTGGTGAAGTCATGGCTGAAGGATAAATCAATGTATGAACAGGTGAATGTTACCGGAACAGAAAACGTGTTAAGCATCGCTAGCGTTCTTGCTATTGAGAAAATTGTGCTGTTTTCAACAGCTGGCATTTTTCCTCCTTCGCAAAAACAAATGACCAATGAAAATACACCTAAGCATCCCGAACTGCATACAGAGTATGAGCGGACCAAGAATTTGGCTGAACAACTCGCCTTTTCAAATTATCGCAATGGTGTACCACTGGTGATTATCAATCCCACCAAAGTCTACGGCCCGGGACCTATTGACGACAGCAACACGGCCACGATGATGATAAAGAATTATATTCTCGGTAAATGGCGAATTATACCCGGCAACGGAAAAGGCACAATGAACTATGTTTACATCGATGACGTTGTAACCGCTGCCAAGACGGCAATGAGTAAAGGGCTGCCGGGTTCGCAATACATTATCGGCGGAGAGAATGCGAGCTATAATCAATTTTTTGAATTGACCAGGCGAGTATCAGGTGTCAATCGTAAGCTGTATCACGTTCCCTATGCTGTGATAAGGAGTATAGCGTTTGCGCAGGATATCAAAGCAAAAATATTTGGGGTAAAACCGCTGATTGCATCGGAATGGGCGAAAAAAATTCCTTACGATTGGTCAAAGGACATTACGCATGCGAAGAATGCGCTAAATTATTCCCCCATTACTTTAAAGCAAGGGATCGAACGAACTATTAGCTGGTTGCGTCAGACTGAGCAGATATAGTCATTTCGCCGAAACATGTGATTATCGTTGGATTTGTCGGGCAATTTTGCCGCGGCGGTGCCAAGCGGCAAAGGTGTTCCGGGAGCACCTTTTATTTTGCGTCTTAGCGGCCTTGTCGCGTCGTTAATTGCTCAACTTAAATTTGCCTCTTCTCCCCTATCTTTGCCC
>AR_comb_assmDRAFT_10123220_pt1 | contig 35892 bp, 47 predicted proteins | sample ArasoioldDNA_FD_10543 | JGI IMG/M metagenome (IMG submission 10543) | reverse complement strand
CTGCAAAATTTCCATTTCACAAAGGGGGTCGTTTGGGGTTTTTTCTTCCAAAGTTCCAACAATGAGGCGCAAATGCGGCACAAGCCTAAAAAGGGCATACGACAGGTTGCAAAGGGTTGTGCCGGGGAACCCGAGGAACTTGGTCTGCAACCTGTAGCATACACTGCGGAACTTCCTGGCGATCGCCCGCCCGCCCCGGAATGGTTTGAGGCTGACGAACGCGCCGAATGGACTGCCATTGTCGACCGCATGCCTTCGGGCTGGTTTACGCGCGAGACACATCAATTGCTTGCCGAGTTGTGCACGTTGACGTGCCTGTCCCGGAAGGTGACCGAGGAGTTGCAGGCGGTTCGGCAGAGGTCGCTTTCGATCCCCGCGCACATGGCTGACTTCGGTCGGCTGACCACGATGAAAATCCGGCTGACCAGCGCGATGGCGAACGTCGCGTCGAAGCTGCGCCTGACCCATCGAAGCCGCTACGACGCGAGAGCCGCAGCCGATGCCGAAAAGAAGGGCACTCGACACCAAAAACCGTGGGAGCTTGGGCGCGGAGATAATCCAATGGATCGAAGCCGCGTGCTTCGTCCCGGAGGGCGCGCTAGTTGGCCAGCCGCTGATTCTGGCGCCGTGGCAGCGCCGCGAGATAATCAGAATCTACGACAACCCCGCGGGGACCAGGCGCGCGATCCTGTCGTTCGGCCGCAAGAATGGCAAAACCGCGCTGGCCGCGCTGCTGATGCTGGTGCACTTGCTGGGCCCGTGCCGGCGGATCAACAGCCAACTATTCAGCACGGCTCAGAGCCGCGACCAGGCGGCGCTGATCTTTCGGCTGGCAGCGAAAATTGTGCGCATGTCGCCGATATTGTCGGCGGCGACCGTGATCCGTGAAGGATCGAAGCAGCTGATCTGCGAGGAGGTTGGCAGCGTCTATCGCGCACTGAGTGCCGAGGTGCCGACCGCGTTCGGCTTGTCGCCAAGCTTCACGATCCACGATGAGCTGGGCCAAGTCCGCGGTCCGCGCTACGCGCTGTACGAAGCGCTCGAGACAGCGACCGGCGCGCAGTCCGATCCACTCTCAATCATCATCAGCACGCAAGCGCGCACCGACGCGGATTTGCTTTCGATCCTGATCGATGACGCGTTGCGCGGCGACGATCCCTCGACCGTGGTTTCGCTTTACACCGCCCCGATGGATGCCGATCCGTTTGCGCTCGAGACACTGCGGCTGGCGAACCCGGCGCTGGGCAACTTTCTCAACCCACGTGAGGTCATGGCGATGGCCGAGGATGCACGCCGCATGCCCGCGCGCGAACCGGAATTCCGCAATCTGATTCTCAATCAACGCGTGGAGGCCAACAATCCATTCGTCAAGCCGGCACTCTGGAAAGCTTGCGCCGGCGAGCCGGTCGATCTGCGCGGCCGCGAAATTTATGCCGGCCTCGATTTGTCGGAGACTTCCGACCTGACCGCGCTGGTGATCATCGGCAAGATCGACAAGGTCTGGCGCGTCCAGCCGACGTTCTGGCTGCCGGGCGTCGGCCTCGCCGACAAGGCTCGAGCCGATCGCGTGCCGTACGACACCTGGGCCAACAAAGGCTTCCTGCTGACGACGCCGGGCAAGTCGGTGGACTACGAGTTTGTTGCGCACTTCCTACGCAACGAATTGTTTGAAAAATACAAGGTCAAAAAAATTGCGTTCGATCGCTGGAATTTCAAACATCTCAAACCGTGGTTGCTCAACGCCGGGCTGAGCGAAAAGCTTGTCACTGACACGTTCGTCGAGTTCGGTCAGGGCACGCAGTCCATGTCACCGGCGCTGCGCGAGTTGGAGTCGATGATCCTTGAGCGGCAAATCCAACATCCGGATAACCCCGTGCTCAACATGTGCGCCAGCAACGCGGTCGTGGAAGGCAACGACAGCTCGAACCGCAAGCTTTCAAAGAAGCGCTCAAGCGGCCGGATCGACGGCATGGTTGCGCTTGCGATGGCCGTCGGCGTGGCGCCGCTGAAGGCGAAGGCGATCGACATCTCGGCGCTCATTGGCTGACGTCGGTCACTCAGCCGCGACCAGACGCGGGCGGAACGGCTCGGCTGGCTGCTCGGGCTCGGCTTCCGGTTTGGGCTTCCGCAGCCGCTTGAGCCGTGATGCCGAGATTTCCCGCGACCGTTTCAACTGGCGCCGTAGCTCGGTGTTCTGTTCTTCGAGATGCCTGTAGCTTTGGTCGGTCGGGTTGCCCCGCAATACAACATCGAGAGCCTTGCTGGCCCATGCAAACAGGTTGTCGCGGGGCTGTAACGGCTCGACCTGCCAACTGTGGTTCAAGAAATACTCAGGCACCGTGACTTCGCCGCAGACATGGCTGTGTCCGACTTGCTCGGCCTTGGGAAATCGAAAGCACCAGCCTTCAAGCCTGCCGTGATTTTTGACGTACTGAACCCACGTGTATTGATCCCAGTCGTCGCCGCATAACCCTTCACATCGGCCAGCTTCACGATCGGCCTTGTGCTGTGGCGGCTCGGTTGCTCGGAAGTAGCGGCAGATCAAACATGGCATGGTCGTTTCCTCCTAACGCTCACGAAGGCGATCGACATTTCCGCGCTGATCGGATGATACCGGCCGGGCACACCGGATGTGGGCGTCACCTGACCATTGGCCCGGCCGGTATCCTGGGGTCGGAGGGCAACAGCGCCGTGGATGACATGCATCGCTTGGCCACACCGACCTTGCGCAGATCGTAACCCATGAGTGAGCTAGAAATCAAAGCTGTCGAAATCGCGAAGCTGCAGCTGGCGCCCGGCGACATCGTGCTGCTGAAGGTCAACGAAATTCTAGCGGCGGATCAAGTCGATCATTTGCGCAAGATGATGCTGCCGCTGCTGCCCAACGACGTGCGCTGTCTGGTGCTGAGCCGCGGCATGGACGTTTCGGTCTTGACCAAAGCCGAGGTCGAGCGCATGGCCGACACCGGCATCGCCAACGGTTGCGACTGACCATGAGCATGACCACCGCCAATCTTGCCGCCGTGTTAACGGCGCCGAAGGCTCTCAGCGCCGCCGACGTGGCGCGCCTCAAGCGCGAATGGGAGCGCTGCTACACTGGCAAAGGCCACCGCGTGGCGATCCTTACTGAGCCGCGCGCATCGACGCGCCGTTATGATCCGTACTTCTGGCAGGCGCCGCCGCTGGTGATCCGCAGCGCCACGGAATTGCTGATGCAAGCAACCGTCATCGGCGGCACCGCGACAGCGCTGCTGGCGCTGTTGTTCTGAAATGCTGCCGACCGTCAAGCTCGAGGCGCCGCCGATCGCCGGCCCGTTCAGTCAGTATTTGAACGCGCGCGAAACGTCGGTGCTCGTGCACCTGGTCGGCCGGGTCAACCCGTGCACCATGATCGAGTTTGGCTGCAACGTCGGCCGCACCGCGTGTCGCGTGCTCGACAACGTGCCGTCGATCGAGACTTACGTTGGCATCGACGTGCCGACGTTGTTTCGGCCGGTGCTGCATTGCCAGCGCAATGAGGTGCCGGCGCGCGCCGGGATCGAGGCCAGCGATCGCGACAATTTCTATCTGCTCGAGTGTCCCGGCGGCGCCACCGAATTGCTGGAAAACGACCTTGAGCGCTGCGAGGCAGTGTTCATCGATGGCTGCCATAGCGAATACGGCGTGCTGGCCGATAGCCGGCTGGCCCGCGCACTGCTCAAGCCCGGCGGCGTCATCGTCTGGCACGATTACGCCAATCCCGGCGTCGAGGTGACGCGCGCGCTCGACCAGCTGCACGCGCAAGGCTGGCCGCTGCAGCACGTCGAAGGCACTTGGTTGGCGTTCATGCACTGAGTTGGGGGGTTTTGAAGTTGCTTCAAAACCCAGGTCAGACTTCAAGGCGCGCGGTTCTGCCGTGCCCCGCGCTCCGATCCCGGAGCGAAGCCACTCCGGGCTTTTTCGGTAATTTATTCCAACGGAATAAATCAAAAATCTGGAGGCCGCCCATGTCGTCGCTGCAAATCATCACCGGTCCGGTGATCGAAGCCGGCGAAAGCCTGTCGGACGCAATCGACTGCGGCAATGGCGAGATGGTTCGCATCACCATGCCGGCGGATTGGAGCGGCGGCGTGCTGACGTTTGCAATCTCAACCGACGGCGAAGGCTTCAACGACGTCTACAGCTTCGACGGCGACGAAGTCGCGATCAACGTGGTGCGCGGCTCGGCAGTGTTTGTGCCGCAGGCCATGGGACGCGCGGTCAAGTTCATCAAGTTTCGGTCTGGCACCAGCAAAAATCCGCAGCCGCAAGAGCAGCGCCGCGAATTCGCGGTGGCGGTCGAGCAGGGCGGCGGCGCCGACATTGAAGTAACGCCGCAGCGTCGCTCCTGATCGAGATTGACAACGATCGCGATTGAGGAAAAATTAAAACCGCCTTCAGTCGGGGTCGTTGAGGGCGCCTCACAACTTGCAACGACATTTACCCGCGGTGATGTCGGCCATCCTGGCCGGCACACCTAAACTGAAAGGACATAGCGTTATGGCACGAGCAAGTCTGGCCTATATCATTCTGCTCGAGGATAGTGGCGGCGGCTCGCCGCCCGGCATTTGGGGCGGGCCGCCGTTGTATCCCGACCAAGGTCTGCCGGGATGGCAGCCGCGTCCCTCGCATCCGATTGCACCCGGTGGTCAGCCTCCCTATCCATCTCAGGGTCCGGGCTTTCCTACCCATCCCATCGCTCCGGGTGGTCAGCCTCCCTATCCATCTCAGGGTCCAGGCTTTCCGACGCATCCGATCGCACCGGGCGGCAAGCCTCCAGGCATTTGGGGCGGCCCACCGCTCTACCCTGACCAAGGCCTTCCTGGTCCGCAACCAACGCCGACTCCGCCGATCTATCTGCCGCCTGGGACTATACCGGGGCATCCTTCGCATCCGATCTACATCCCGCCATCGATCTGGCCGTCGCCGGGCGTTCCCACGCATCCGATCGTGCTGCCGCCGGAAGGTTCGGGCGACAAGCCGGAGGTGCTGGAAAACTGGGAGGTGAAAACCGCGTGGTCGCCGAATAGCGGCTGGGTAGTTGCCATCGTACCTTCGGAGGAGCATCCGGGCGTGCCAACGCCGTCAGAAAAATGACGTCGCAACACTAGCGCGGCCCGTTTCGAATTGGCCTTCGTTGGCGGGCCGCGCCAAAGACTCACCGAACTGCGTCGACTGGTGGGGTTCAAGCCGGACAAGCCTGCTTTACCAGCAAATTGATGCTTCCCCTCGGTGAGGGCGGCGGCGCCTAGCCCGCACGCAAGGTGCCGCCGCCACAAATTTCAGGGGATCGCAGTGTGACCCGACCGATGAACGACTGGCGCCCGATCGACAGCGCGCCGCGTGACGGCACGGAAGTCTACTTGCATTTGAATTTTCCGAACGGCGTCCCGGCCTACTGGGACCGTGAGCTGAAGACTTGGGTTTTGTGTCGGCCGCTGCACATCGAGTCGCTGCGCGAGCCGAAAGCCTGGAGGCCTAAGCCATGATCGTCTGGCTGCTGACTGTCACGCTCAAAGCCAACGCGGTGCTCGGGCTCGGCGGCATCGCCACCGAAGCCGAATGCAAACGGCTGGCGCCGCTGATCGAGCAAGGTGCCCCCTACACTTGCATCCAGTACGATGCCGCAAATCTCGGCGCCGGCATGCAAGGCCCGCCCGGTCCGCAAGGCCCCGCCGGTCCGCCCGGTCCGACCGGCACAACCGGCGCTCGCGGTGCCACCGGTCCGGCCGGTCCAACCGGTCCCACTGGAACTGCTGGGCCTGTCGGTCCCGAAGGTGATCCCGGTCCGCAAGGCATCGCCGGCCCGGTTGGTCCCAAGGGCAACACCGGCGCGACCGGTCCCGCCGGTTCTGTCGGGCCGATCGGTCCGCAAGGCGTCGCTGGCGCGAAGGGTGATGTCGGGCCCGTTGGTCCAGTTGGTCCGATGGGGCCGCAAGGTCCGGAAGGGCCGCAGGGTCCGCCGGGTCCTGCCGGCAGCGGCACCGGCGCGAGCTTGCCGGCGCAGCCGAAAGCCGAATGTCTCTGGAGTGGCACGGCCTGGGTCTGCAAGGAAACAGCTCAATACCTGACCGACGAACCAACGCCACCACCGCCAGCAAAATGACCGAGACTCTGCTTGGCAATCTCTCGCCGGTGGAGCGCCTCGAGCTGAAGGTCGCCGTTGCGCGCGCCTATCTTGCCGGCAAGCCGGTGAACGAATTCATGGTCGAGCATGCCGACTGCTCGATGCCGCGCTGGCTGATCCAAAAGCTCTACCGCAAATGTTTCGAGGTCGACGGCGACAAGGCGCCGCGCTGCCGGCATTGTCCGGACAAGCACGTCGGTCACAAAGGCGTTTGCCGGGTCGCGCGGCCAGCGCCGCCGGAGCCGCCGCCGCTGCCGGATCAATACGTCAGCACCGCTTGCCCATGTTGCGGCAACGAACTCGGACGCGAAACGCTGGCGATCGACATCAACAGCAACCGCATGGCCTACCGCGGCCAGCATTGGAAATTGCAGCCGCAAGTCGCGGTATTTATGCAGACCGTCGCGCAAGCTTGGCCGAAGCCGGCCGATGCCGCTTCGTTGCAATTCGCCCTATGGGGCGCCGCCGATGGCCCGCGTTGCGCCGATACCACGCTGAAAACGTATGCCAGCAAGCTGCGCGGGCTGCTGGCCGGCACGGGTGTCGAATTACATACCGGCAACCGCCCCGGTTCCTATTTGCTATGGCTGCCGGAAGGCCAGTCCGTGCATGCCGCCTGCACGGAACCCAGTCCAAAAAATAATAGTGCGATCGCGGCTTGACTCGGAGGTCCAAAAAACGAATCGTTCTCGCTTCAGCATCCCGCTCCAGAGCACAAGATGGCGCAGGAATTCTGAAAATCGCAATGCTGGTTGGGCCGGGTGGAAGCGCGCTCTGACCACGTTTTCGGAAAGGCTCGGCAATCCTGCCGGCCTGTGTAGGAGGCTTGTTCCTATGAAGCGAGCACTCGCGTTACTGCTCTTGCTATCGGCCGCGTTCATCGGCCCTGCCAAGGCGGACCTGGTTTTGTCCGACTTGGTGTTTCGTGACCTCGGAGCCACCGGATTCGGCAGCGCCCCCAGGCTGTTGACCCTGCAAAATGATCCACTTGAAAGCGGCGGCACCATTGCCGGCGCTGGCGGCACCACGACGTTCTTTTACGGCGGCGTGCCAACCGTGACGCAGACCACGTGCACCAGCAACGGCACGTGTGGAGCAGCTGGCGGCGGCACCCGCACCGGCACCAACGAGTCACTGGTCTACAGCGTCGGCGCGCTCGGCTGGCTCTCCGGTGCCCAGGTCGGCATCGGTCTTGACACCAACCAGACCGGCAATTCCGGTCCGCTGAGCTTCAACACGTTGACGTTGACGCTCTACAACTCGGCCGGCACCGCGCTCGGGTCATTCTCGGGCAACTCGCCAGTCGACATCAGCGAGGCACTGCTCGCGGCCCAGCAGGGCAACGGCAACAGCGTGTTCGACATCCGACTCGATGCCGCACAGCAAGCCCAGTACGACGCAATCCTCGCCGCCAACGGCGGCGCATTCAACGTGTTCGAAGGCCTGCGAGCCTCATTCGGCTGCGGCGCATTCGGACCATCGGTCTGCGGCACGACCGGCAACTTCTCGTCAAACGACGGCGCGGAAAGCTTCCTCGCATTCCAGGCCGCGGCAGTGCCCGGCCCGATCGCTGGCGCCGGTCTGCCCGGCATCATCGGAGCAATGTCGTTTGGCCTTGTCTGGCTGAACCGGAGGCGCCGGCAGCTTCTCGCTTGATGCCATGCGCCTCTACATTCCGGTTTGGCTCGACGACTGGCTAAACCGCGACGTCTACCGGCGAGTACGCAGAATTGATATTTTTCTCGTGCTCGCCGGCATCGGCTGCGTCGCGTGGTACGGACACTCCTACGGCATCCGCGGTGCGGTCGCCGGCTTCGTCGCCTACGTGGCGATGTTGTGGGTCGGCTTGTTTATGCGGAGCCAGTCCGAATAACGAAGTTGGCGGGGCGCCGGAAATGCCCCCAGCCCCCACTGAGAAATCCGGCGCAACGCCGGGCCGCGGCCGGGACCACCATCTCGGCCGCGGTTCAATTTTTCCCAGGGCTGGCTGATGGTCTAGTCCGCTTGCTTCTCCTCTGAGCGAACAAAGGCCATCAGCCCCTCTGGAATCGAATCGACGGTGCCGAATTCCTCGCCAGCGAGGTGCACGGTGTAGCGCCCGGTCCAGCGGTGCCGCTCCGTCACCGCCCAGCCGCGGCGCTTCACCGCTGCCGGCATTTCGCGATCGAGCCATCCGAGAATTTCGCGGCCGCGCATGACGTAGACGCGATCGCCCGCGCGCTCGGTTCGAATGTCGGTCGTGTTCATGCTGCTTGCCTCCGTTGCTCGGCTTGGCGCTTTTCGGCCATCGCCGCGGCGTACATGGCGCGCCACTGCTCGGGCGTGCGGTTGCTGCGGTCGCGCATGGCGGCGGCGTTCTGCCGGCGCCGGTTCTGCTCGCGGATCGCGCGTTCGATGTCGGCGGCATTGTTGTGGAACGTGCCGCTCGCGCAGTTCGGTTTCGGCAGCGGCGTTTCGCTCCTCGGCCGCTTGGCGCGGATCGCGGCCTCGACGGCTTCGGCGTAAGCCCGCCGATGCTGCGGCAACATTTTGCTGATGCTGCCGACATGCCGCGCGAGCGCGCGATACTTGCGCAACGCCGGGCTGTCCAGGTTGTAGGCCGGGCCGAACTGTTCGACGATGTTTGCCATGGCGCTCACCAATGCACGACGAAATCGAGGAGGTCACCGCCGCGGGTGGTGCCGCCGTACATGTCATAGAGCCAGCTAAAGCGCGGCTCTTGCGGTTCGCCGTCGGCATCGCGCACCACGTCGACCACGGTCATGCCGTCGCTGGCGAGGCCCGCGATGGCCTTTCGGCAGGCGGCATCGTCCGCCGCCTCAAGACCGGAGAAGTCGCCATTGACCAGCGCTGACGCCCAGTCGGCGGGCAGGGTTACGGTAGAGACTTTCATTTCAAGCTCCCACTGTTGCGCGGGCTTCGCGGCCCGACTCGTAATACGACTTGGAGGAGGGAACGCCGCGGCACATGCGGGCCGAATTGTCGGCGCAGATGCTATGGGCGATGTCCCAGCGCGCGACGGTCTTGCCGTTGCGCCGAACGTGGAGATAGAGCACGTCAGCGTGCAAGCCGGCAGCGGCGACGTAGCCGTTGCTATGGCCGTCGGGATAGAACGAAAAGCGGAGTTCATCGCCGACCCGCAGCGACTTCAGCGCCGAAGACACGGGCGTATGCTGGTCGTGGTAGATGCCGGCCATCGCGAAACACTCGACCTTGCCGGCCTTGGCTAGCTCGCGATGCTCCCAGTTTTCGAAATCGACCTCAGCCGGCAGCACGTGCTCCGTGTCGACGGCGAACGGGTCGCGCTCCGTGATCCGCTTGCGCTTGATCAATCGCACCAGCCCCTCGGGATGGCGCGCGCCGAAATGGACGCAGATGTCGTTAGCGGCGCGGATGGCAGCAATGTCGAGCTTGGTTAGCATGGTCAGGGTTCCTTTCGTTCAGCCGTCAATTTCGACGGCATACCGGACCGCGCCGTCGGCGCGTTTGCGGCTTTTGATTTCGGGGTGCTCGCACTCGGCGACTTCGCCGGTTGCGAAATAGTCCTCCAGGGCGCGCTCGGCGGCCGCACGGGACTTGTGGCTGGAGTAGGCAAAACGAACGGTCATGGCAGGGCTTCCTTTCACCCTGTATATAGGCCAATTTGGCATACCGGTCAAGATGGCCGGTGTAATTATTTTCGGTGCTGTTTCAGCCGATCCAGGGCGTTAACCATGGGTTCCGCCAGTCTGGCGCCCTCGGCCGGATCGAGCTGCTGGCCATGGCGCCAATATTCGACCTTGCGATAGGGCTTGCGCGGCTGGAGGTGGCGCACGACGGGAATGCCGGCGACGAAGTCGTTGATCCAGCGCGGTTGGCCTATGAACATCACCGCGACAAACAGCTCCGGCCGGGTCGGGTCCATGGTCTGGTCGAATAGCAGGCCGGCGGCCTTGCGCGCCTCGGGGGTCAGCGTCTTATCGTCGATCCGCCTGCTGTAACTCGGCGCCGCAAGATACGGGCAGGCCTGCAGCGCGTAATGCACGCATTCGTCATGCATCGGCGGGTCGATATAGGCGCCGCGCGCGTGGAACGCCGAACCCGGTCCGCCGACCAGCCAGCGGCCGCGCAACAGCCGCTGGCCGCAGATCGGACAGCGGTCCTGCACGATGACCCGCTGGCGCGCCGCTTCGTTGTTGATGGTGAAGTGCGGCCGGCCATCGGTGCCGCGCAGCACGGTCACCGGAATCGGATAGCCGCGGGCGTCGCGCTCCAGCTTAGCCATGCGGTCGGGAATGCGGATGGCGGTCATGGCCGATTGCAAAGGCCGGCGGCCTTGCTGACTTCGTCCCAGGAGGCATCCCACAGCGCGCGGGCGCCGTTGCGGTCCTCCTCCAGCTCGACGCGGCGCACGCGGCCGCCGCTGTAGCTGATGCCGTCGCGGGCGTATTCCATCGCCGCGGTGTAGGTGTGGAACGACGTGTCACGGTCGACGGAGCCGTTGGCGAAATGCACGGCGATGACGTAGCGCTTGCGGTGGATCATGGCTTCACCAGCGACGCGATTGCCACTAGGCCGATGAACTTGCCTTCAAGGCTCTCGACAAAGCAGTGGCCCATGGCGCCGATCGGCGGGCAGCCGTAGGGCGTGCAGACCCGCACCTTGGTGCCATTGGCCGGAGTGTTGGACTTGCGATCGCAGATGTCCCAGCCGGAGGCCTTGAACGTCCAGACCGATCCTTTGCGCGGCTTTTTCATTTCGGATTCTCCTCTGTTCACCTCCTATATAGGCCAAACGGGCAGATAGGTCAATATGGCCGGTGTAATAAATTCAGGCCAGAATGGCCTTTATGTTGAATGGCTTGTGGCCAGGGAACTGGCGGAGCGCACGCTGGCGCGGCTGCGCGAGAAGTTCGATCCGAACCAGCCGCGCGACGAAGACGGCAAATGGACCGACTCCGGAGGCGGCGGTGGCGGTGGCAAGCCGCCGCCGCAGGGCGAGCTATTCCCCGGCAAGTTTCCGCCGATCCCGGAGCCGGGCAAGCCGGTCAAAGATGACGACTTCAAAGACAAGGTGAAGCTCAGCAGCCGGCTCAGCGAGGAGAAAAAGCAGCGACTTTTCCAGGAATGGAATACGCGGGTGAAGGAGCCGCCGGAGGAATTCCGCCGCGAGTTCATGGGCGGGCTCGACGGCACGATGACGATCGGACTCGGTCCCGAAGATGAATGGGTGATCGAAGGCAAGATCACCGATGCCGCCGGCAACACCATCGGCACCTACAGTCGCGAAATCAATTTCGAGCGCGGCCAGGCGGAGAGCGCGTACTTCAAATTGAACGCCGACCAGACCGGCAAGGACGTCGGCAAGAAAATGTTGGCGGCCAACGTCGCCAAATATCAGGAGCTGGGACTGACCGAGGTCAGGGTGCACGCCAACATCGATGTCGGCGGTTATGCCTGGGCAAAATACGGCTACGTGCCAGACGAAGGTTCGTGGCGCGATCTATCGTCGGAATTGTCCGACAAGCTCGGCGGCGGTGGCGGCTACAAGCCGGAGAGCTGGGACGAAATCTCGAGCGATCAGCAGGATGCGATCTATCGCGCTTGGCGCGACTCGACCTACGACGAATTCTATGACAGCGAAGTCGAAAGCTGGCGCGACAGCGACCAGCCGCTCGAGGACATGAAAAAGAAGCTGGCCGAGGACTTCGACAAGGGCGATGCCTGGGCGGTTGCGGCGGTGCAAGCGTGGCGCGAAAGCCGGCCGGCTGATCGGCCGCCGCTGACTCTCAGCAACGATGAAATCCTCAACGCCACCGATGTCAGCTATGAGCCGGCGCGCAGCTCGACACGGGTCGGCCAGAATGATCCGGACATTTACGTCAAGGAGAACATCACGCCGACGTTGACCGATGACGATCGCGCCGAGATTTCCGACAAGCTGGTCGACGCGTTCAATGCCAAGGCCGAGGCCGACGCGCCCGACATGGACCCGCCGGATTACGTGGCCGAAGGCGTCGCCGATCGACAGAGCGAATACTGGGATTCAATGCGGGACCGCGACAAGTATCGCTGGGCCGATGACAACGGTTACGTCGAGGAAACCGAGAGCGACAGCGACATCGAAAACGCCGACGAGCTGCGCGATCTGATCGACAGCAGCGATCCGAAAGCGATTTGGGCGATCGCCGATACACCGGGCGGCAAGGAATTGCTGCTCGGCACCGACTGGAACGGCACGATCGATCTGACCGACAAAGAAACCATGGCGCGGTTCAATGCCTACATCGGCAAAGCCAAGCAAAGCGAGCGAGCTGTTCCAAGCCAATCCGCGGCGTGACGCGGAGCTGCACGAGTCGATCCTCGAGGCCGGCGACGCCGACGCGGCGACCGCGGTCGGCCAGGCGGTGGCGGCAAGATTGCTCGGGCCGGAGCGCGCCGCGCGATTGTTCGGCAAGCAGCCGGCGAAGGCCAAGGCGTGGAGCCAAAAAGAAACCAACGCCCACACCGACTGGATGAACGAATGCGTTCCCAAGCTGATGGGTTTTGGCAAGGAGCAGGATGTTGCGATTGCCGCTTGCTTGAACATGTGGCGCGACGCCTGGGAGGAAGCACACCCCGACGGCGCTCCCGATCCAGGACCGTCGCCGCCGCAGGCGGATGAGAAAACCCACGCCATCGCCCAGCAGCTGCTCAAGGCCTACGACGAGTCAGAACATCCGCGCGACGATCACGGCCGCTGGACCGATGCCGGCGGCGGTGGTGGAGCTGAGGCGGCGCCCGCCGTCGGCATGAGCCACGAAAAGATTCAGGCGGCGATCAAAAACGTCGCCAAGTATCACGACTTTGATCCTGGCCGCATCGAAATCAGTGATGGCGAGCACAACTTCGAACTTGGCGGGACCGCGCGCAGCGCGGCTGGTGTTGCCTATACCAGCAAGGTTACGTCATATGGCACGCAGCGGCCGGGCGACACGCTGATCACGATTTACAGTCGACACGTCACGCCGGAAACCGTCGAAGGCGTGATTTCGCATGAGATTGAGCACATCAAATTTCAGCACGCGTTGAAGCGCCACAAGCTCGAATGGAATGCGGTCAATGCGCTGGCTGTGCCGACTGATGACCTGATGTACGCCGATGGCCGGCTGAAGCCGCCATACGATGAAAAATATCCGGCCTATCAGGCGATCGAGACTGCTTTTTATATGCCCAGCACTGAGCAATTTGCTGCGGCCGATGGCGTGTCGAATTACAGCTACGATTGGTGGCTCGAGCAGCGCGCCAACAACGCGACCAAAGTCCAGACGGCTCACGAAACGCTCGCGGAGATGGCGCGGATCAAATACGAGAGCGGCAAATTTCCGGATCACATGGGTGAACGGATTCTCTCCTGGCGCGGCGAGGACAACAAACCATCCCAGGCTGAGATTGCCGCCAACGCCAAACTCTGGCGCGACCTTTACCGCGCGGTCGACAAGGTTTGGAAAATGCCGCCATGATCGAAACCACCACGGTCAACGGCCGGCCGGCGCACGTCGCCTATATCGATGACAAGCATCAGCCGGTCGAGCCGGCGAAGGCGACGCTGATCAAGGTGCTGTTCGCTGACGAACAAGGTGGCATCGTTTACCTGGTTGGCGACGGCGCCCGTCCAGAAAAGGCGAATGGCAAGGCCGGTCATGTTGGCCTATATAACAAGGCTGCGTGGGATGAAAACGAGCACCCGCGCGCGCCAGCCGGTTCGCCGGATGGCGGGCAATTCGTAGGAGGTGGCGGTGCCGGTGGAGGACAAGGAACTGGAAGCCAAGCTTCGAAGCCTGACGCCGCGGCAACAGGAGCTGGTGCGCGAGGTCATGCAGGACCACCCGACTCTTACGTTCGAGGAAGCCCTGGAGATGCTGAAAAGCGCGGGCATGTAGTCGCGGTCTACACGCCGTCGGCGGCGCAGCTCGCCGCCGCCAAGCAAGCCCAACGCACCCCGCAGACATTCCACGCGCTGGCGCCCGCAGGCGCCGACAAGTTCTACGCCGCCATCACCGAAGCCAAAGCCGCCGACACCAAATACGGCTCATCGGTGCACGTCTACGACGCCGAAGCCTACAAGGGCATGAGCCTGTTCCTGACGGCCGACGGCAAGTCGGGATTTGCGCTCAAAGGCAACGACATCGTGTCGTGCTTCAAGCACCCGGCCTCGACTGCCGAAGGCTTTGCCGACGAAGCGCTCGGACTGGCGACGCAGCTCGGCGGCCGCACCCTCGACGCCTTCGATACCGTGCTGCCGCAGCTCTACAGCAAGAGCGGTTTCCGCGCGGTGGCGCGCATCCCGTGGAACGACGAACACAAGCCCGACGGCTGGAATTACGACGCCTACAAGAAATTCAAGGATGGCCGGCCAGACGTCGTGTTCATGATCTACGACCCGGCCAACGCCAAGCGCTACAAGCCGGGCGATGGTCGCACTTACGGCAGCTACGATGACGCGTCACGCGCCCAGCATCGCGCGCTTGATGACGTGGCGGTCAACACCGCGGTCACCTCGACCAAGGAACGCTGGTACTCGGCATCGCCGTTCAAGGGCAACCTTGCCGGCGCGATGGCCGCGGCGCCGGTGGCGCAAGCGCAGCTGGGCCCGGTCGGTGAGGCGATCGCCAAAAAGTACGGCGTGGTGTTCAAAAATCCCGGCGTCAAAAAGGACGTCGCGCGCATCCAGCAAAAGGTCGCCGATCGCGGCGGCGTCGAGCGCGTCACCGATCTAGCGCGCGCCACGTTCCTGATCCGGACACCGGAGCAAGCCGAAGCGATCGCCACCGAACTCGGCAAGCATTTCGAGGTGGCGGTCGAGCCGTGGCGCATCACCGACGTCAACTACGCCGATCGCGCAATCCAGGTCAGATTCAAGGGCGGGCTGATTGGTGAGGTGCTGGTAATGGACGCCGACATGGCGCACGCCAAGTCACCGGATGGCGGCGGCGGCCATGACCTCTACGTCGAGCAGCGCAAGCTTGATCCGGTGAAAGATGCAAAGCGCTGGCAGGAGCTGCACAAGCAGCAGCAAGCGCTCTACGGCCACGTGCTGGACAATTATTCGCGGCCCTGGAAAGCCGCCTTGGGCATCGAAGGCAGCTGAGGATAGCTGGCGCGGAAGTTGGCTTCCGACATCGGTCGAACGAACTGGGTGACTTCGGCGAGGTTCAGCTGGCGCCAACCTTCGCCGCGATCGAACGTCACCCAGGCCTCACGATCGTCGTAGACGCAAGGGTGACCCTCGAACGTGCCGTAGTTTTGCGTGGTCATGTTCATCTTCCTGGACGATCCATAGTAGCAGACCATCACGCCCCACGCTCTTTGCCTGCGCCGAACGGCTGTGAAGGTTGGTTGCCGAAGGGCTGTGTTGCGTCGGGTTTGCCATAAGGCTGTGATGTCCCGCCGCCACCGCCACCTTGGATTGTCGCGGCGACGCAATTGGTGAAAGCTTTGGAGACTGTTCGACTGCCCGTCATATCGAGCACCCAAGGCTGCTCGCTGCCTTGGCTGAATCTGATCCAGAACTTCGCTGCCGCACCAAACTGCTCGATAAAATCAGCGAACTTGTCGGTCTTGATGTAGAATTCGACAATCGGCATCAGCTTCCCCGCGTAGCCGAGTGCTTCGGCTTCCCACAACACCTCTTTATCAACGCCGATGACGACTGGCACGTTGACGGCATTGGTGGGCATTCGCCACGTGCTTTTCATCAGCTGAATCGTGGTGTGCTGGTTGCCAGCAAAATATTTGACATGCATCCCACCAGTGGCTCCGCTGTTAAAATTGATGACAGTGAGCATGCCGCACATGGATTGTCCGCCGTCGGACGTGCCCTGGAATGCCTCCCAATGTCCGGCGCGTGCGGTGGTGTAGGTGTCACCACCAGCGTGTGCTGACGGCATCATTGCCGCGAGCAGCGCGACGGCAGTCAGTAGCTTTCTCATTTTTTCACTCTCCGTTGGTTGGGTTTGGTTGGGATAGCTTGGCGCGAAACCGGCGACACTGCGCGGGCTTCTGGCCGTAGGCACCGGCGGCTTTTTCGCCGATGTAGTGGAGCAGGATCGCGCGGGCGGCCGGCGGCAGATCGGCGCCCAGCATGCGGTTGACGATCCCGGCGGTGAGGCCGGAGCCTTTGTGCTCGGCGCGTTGGATGGTCCAGGCGGTGCTGCGCGGAATGCCCAGCGCACGCGCCTGCTGATCGAGCGAGCGGATGCCAGACGCGGCCAGCGCCGCGGTCAGCTCAGCGATCCGCTGGCGCTGCAAGGCTTTCATGTCGCGCGGGCTCATTTATGCGGCCTTCCTATTGCGAAGACCGAACACGTCGCGCGCGGAGGGCGCGATCGACAGGGCTTCTGTTTCGATGATCCGCGCGGCGCATTGTGCTGGTGATTGACCATCCTTCTCGGATGCATCGATCATCGACAGGTCAGCCCGGCACAGACTTTGCGCGAGCAGGCCATGGCCGGCCGCGGCCAGCACTTGGACAACGGCGTTCGCATATTGCGTCGCTGGCTTGCCGCGGTTGGCAACGCGCTGCTCAGCCTCACGCTGCAGCCGCGCAACCTCGATCAGGATTTCGTCACGCATTCCATTTGTCCTTAGTCAGAATTTCCCAGGCCGCGACGTAGCGGCAGCGTAGCGAGCCCGGCAGCGATGCCGGTCTGGCAAAGTGGTCGGCGATGTCGGCGAGCTTGACCTTGATAGCGAGCGTGTTGCCGCTGGCGCCAAGCTCAGTGATCCAGTCGAGGTAATCGCGGCCTTTGGGCCGGCTCAGCAAGCCGACGGCGGCGACAATCTGCTCGGAATAGCCAAGCTCGCGCAGCACCTCTAGCGTGACGAAAGTGTCCTCGATCACGTCGTGCAACAGCGCCACGGTCTTCGCGGTGTTGCCGTCGAGCCGGCCAGCGACCGCGACCAAGTGCTCCCAGTAGGGAGCGCCGGCAAGATCGAGCTGGCCGCCGTGGGCGGCCTTCACGAACTCCAGGGTTTCGACCAGCGTCGGACTCATCGCGTCACCCATACCAACTGCAGGACTTCGGCTTGCCGTCCCAGCGATAGCAGCGGCGATACGACGCCAGCTTGACCACGCCGTCGGCACTCGGCCGCTTGCGGAACACCTCCGGGAAATCCGGGTGAAACTCGAACGGCGCAACCGGCCAAGTTTTCCCGCTCATCGCGCCGGGGCTGTTCTCGACCGTCACGGCGTTGAGCTGGCGCATTTCGATCATGCTGCCCTTCACCGCGGTGACCTTGAAAAACTCGACGTTGGTCTGGTCATAGCCCCAGCTTGAGGCCAGCACGTCATCAACTTTGTACGGGTTCATTACTTCGACTCCTCTTCGCCTCTGACCAGCGCAGCGACCCAGGTGAAAATGATCGCGATGACGATCGGACTTAAAAGCACAACGATGGTTTCCATGGTGGCGAAGGTCTTCATTTCTTTGCTCCGTTCTTACTGACAATACATAGGCCAAACTGGCCGCAATGGCAAGAGCCAGCGGCAAAAAATAAAACCCAACGATAACAATAGGTTCCGGTCATAACGGCCGGAATGGTGAACCGGCCACTATGACCGGGGCAGGAGGTAAGCCATGCCGATGAAGCCGCACAAAGGCGAAAGCCAGAGCGATTTCATGAAGCGCTGCGTCCCGGAAATGATGGGCAACGGCAAGCGCGAAAACGATCAGGCGGTCGCCGCCTGCATGCAGATGTTTCGCGACGACAAGAACAAGCAGATCGATCCGGAGGACTACGACACCCTTGAGGAGTTCATGGCCGACTGCACGGCCGAAGGCGAAGACATCGAGTCGTGCAAGCTGATTTGGGAGCAGCGCAAGCACAAGGGCGCGCCCGCGGTGCTGCACAAGACCCATGCCGGCGCCGTGCAGGGAATGGAATTCGTGCTGTCCGACGAAACGCCCGATCGCATGGGCGACGTCATCGTGTCGACCGGCTGGCAGCTCGACAACTTCAAGAAAAATCCGATCGCGCTGTTCAACCATCGCGCCGATTTCCCGATCGGCAAGTGGCAAAATCTGCGCATCGACAAGGGCGCGCTGCGCGGTCATCTGCAGCTGGCGCCAGCCGGCACCTCCGACCGCATTGATGAAATCCGCAAGCTGATCGAGGCCGACATTCTGCGCGCCGTATCGGTCGGCTTCCGGCCCGTGGAATCGCAGGCGCGCAAAGGCGCCGGTGATGTCGTGCTGGGCGAAACCTTCGCCAAGCAAGAGCTAGTCGAAACCTCGCTGGTCAGCGTTCCGGCAAACCCGAACGCGCTGGCGGTGGCCAAGTCGATGAAGATTTCCGCCGCGACCCTCGACCTCGTCTTCGCCAAGCAAGGCAACAGAAGCGTGGTCCGCAGGACTCAAGGCGTCCCTGGCGAGCAAGCCGAAACATCTCGTATCGGAAAGAGCAGACAAATGTCGCTCGCACAACGCATCAAAGACGCGGAGGGCCGCATCGTCGGCTTCCGCGACAAGCTTACGGACCATCTCGGCAAAGTCGATGACAGCAATGTCAGCGATGCCGACCTCGAGGTGACGCGCGAACTGAACGGCAAAATCGCGCAAGAGGAAAAAGGCCTCGAGGCACTCAAGGAGGCCGAGAAGCGGCTTGCCCTCACATCCGAGGACGATGCCGACGGCAACAACGGCGGCGCTGAACACCGCGTCACCAACGGCGGCGGCAACAACAATCTCGTTGTCGCGCGCGCTGGATCGGCTCGGCCGTTCAACTTCACGCCGAAAAAAATGAAGGCGATCGACTACCTGGTGCGCGACGGTGTCGTGCAGCTGTTCTCGCATCGCCTGCACAAGCCGATCGATGATGTTCGGCGTGCGATCTACGGCGAAGACGAAGCCACCAAGGCGTTCATCGAGTTCAGCCAGAAGGCGGCCACGGCTCCGGCCATGACCAACGTCAGCGGCTGGGCCCAGGAACTGGTGCAACAGGTCAACGCCGAATTCCTCGAGCCGCTGAAGGCCAAGGCGATCTATCCCAGGCTGGCGCAAGCCGGCTTGGCGCTGACATTCGGCCGCAACGGCAAGATCGTCATCCCGACGCGGTCGGCCACCCCGACCATCGCCGGATCGTTCGTCGGTGAAGGCAATCCCATCCCGGTGCGGCAGGGCGCCTTCACATCGTCGACGCTCACGCCGAAAAAAATGGCGGTCATCACCACGTGGACCCGCGAGATTGACGAGCACAGCGTGCCGGCGATTGAAGGCTTGCTGCGCGATGCAATCCAGCAGGACACTGCGACCGCGATCGACAGCGTGCTGCTCGACGCCAATCCGGCGACCGCGATCCGGCCGCCCGGCCTGCTCAACGGCGTTGCGGCTCTCACCGCCACGACCGGCGGCGGCTTCAACGCACTGGTGGGCGACCTCAAGCAGCTCAGCGGCGCGCTGATCACCGGCACGCAAGGCCATGTCCGCAACATGGTCTGGTTGATGAATCCTCAGCAAGTCCTGTCGATCGCACTGACGGCAGCTCCTGGTGTGGGTGCCTTCCCGTTCAAGGAGGAAATCAGCCGCGGGCAATTGCTGACGAACACCGTCATCGATTCCGGCACCGTGCCGCTTGGCACCGTGATCGTGGTCGACGCGGCGGACTTCGTCACCGTCGGCGGTGAAGCGCCCCGGTTCGAAATCTCGGACCAAGCGACGCTGCACATGGAAGACACCGCGCCTCTGGCCATTTCGACGCCCGGCACACCGGCAACCGTTGCCGCGCCCGTGCGTTCGCTCTGGCAGACCGACTCGATGGCGCTGCGGCTGATCCTGCCGCTGAACTGGACGCTGCGTCGCACTGGCGTGGTCGCCTGGACTCAAAGCGTCACGTGGTAGGCCCGGAGGGCCCGCCAAATCCGGCGGGCCTTTCACCTCGCTAAGCGATCACAAAAACAGGAGACAGAAAATGGACGTAACGGAAACTCAGAAAAGTCAGTTGGCCGCCAGCAAAGTGGCTGCCGAAAAGACGCTCCAAGATCAAGAGCGTGTTGCCAAAGGCAAGCCGACGCCGACTCAGGAAGAGAATGATTTGGCGCGGGTCGGTGTTCATGTGACGGAGCATGAAGACGACGGCAGCGGGCCCGATCCGAACAATCCGGTCGGACTTGATCAGCGTCAGATCGAGGCCAAGCGGCCGGGACAGAACTACCAGACCCGTGCAGCGCAACCGGCATCGCGGCCGGCGGCAACGACTCATCGAAGCGAATGAACGCGAAGTCACTCATTCGCCGAATGTTGTCCCCCTTGGTCGCGAAAGCGGCCGAGGGGGAATACCGTCCTGGGCCATGGCAGCTGCCGATCACCGGCGGCTGGCTGTCCAGCGACGTCGGCCAGTATTGGAATTGGTGGCAGCTCGGCTACAACCCGGAAACCGGGGCCGGCCGCTCCGCCATCGTCGAAGCTTGCGTGTCGGCGTACGCGCAAACCATAGCCATGTGCCCCGGCGATCACTGGAGGATGAACAAAAAGAAAGGTCGCGATCGCGTCACCAATTCGGCGCTCGCGCGTATCCTGCGCTATCCCAACGACTACCAATCGATTTCCGATTTCCTGCTCAATCTAGTGCGGCAGCTGTTCCTTGAGGGCAACGCCTATTGCTTGGCGCTGCGCAATGACCGCTTCGAAGTCGACGAATTGCACTTGATGGATTCGCGGCAGTCGGCGCCGCAGCTCGCCAGAACCGGCGACGTGTTCTATCACCTCGCCGGCAACAGCGTCATCCAACGCCGGATCACCGGGCCGCTGATCGTGCCGCAGCGTGACGTTTTGCACGTGCGGCTGGCGTGCGACCGGCGCTCGCCATGGCCGCTGCTCGGCCAGTCACCGCTCGAGGCGGCATTTTCTGATCTTGAAGTCGGCGACGCGCTGCAGCGTCAGCAGATTCAATATTACCTGAACCAGGCGCGGCCCTCCGCGGTGCTGTCGACCGACCTCGACCTCGACAAGGACCAGACCCAATCGCTGCGCGATCGCTGGAACGATCAAGTGCGCGGCATGGGCTCGGGCGGCACGCCGATTCTCACACACGGCTTGAAGGTGCAGCCGTGGGGCACTGCGCCGAAGGACGCGATGATCGCCGACATCGCCAAGCTCAGCGACCAGCGCGTCGCTCTGGTGTTTCGCGTGCCGCTGCAAATTCTCGGGCTCGGCGGCACACCGCTCAGCTCGACCGAAGCACAGATGCAATGGTGGATCGCCAACGGTTTGGGCTTTGCACTGAATCATGTTGAGGAGGCGATCGGCGTGCTGTTTCAGTTGGCCGGTCAGCCCGATGAGTACGTTGAATTCGACACCGCGGCGTTGCTGCGCTCGGCATTCAAGGATCGGGTCGAGGCATTGGCGCGCGGCGTGCAGGGCGGCATTTTTGCGCCGAACGAAGCGCGCAATCAGGAAGGCTATGACAGCGTGAAGTTCGGCGATGAGCCGCGCGTGCAACAGCAAGTGGTCCCGTTGTCCGCCGCCGCCGAAATCCCCGCCGCTCCAGCACCGCGGGCGGCGCCGCCCGCAGCCGGGCAACCGGCACCGGTTGATGGCGCCAAGCCCGCGCCCGCTCAAGAAGCCAAGCCCGCCGCCAAGGAATTTTCCCATGACGACATCAAACGGGAAGCCCGACGAGTCATTGCTTCCGCCGCCAGAATCGGCCGGCGTTTTAACTGACCTCTGGCATGAGGTGCTGGCCGAAACGCTGGCGCTCGAGCGCGAGCAGTGGCAGCGCGATCGCGCGCTGATGCAATCGCAGTCTGACGCCATCATCGCCAATCTGCGCGCCGAAGTGGCGACGCTGCGCAGCGACATGGTCACGCTGATCACCGAACGGCTGGCCAGCTTGCGCAACGGCGAGCCCGGCCCGCGCGGTCAACGCGGTGAGAAGGGCCAGCCCGGCAACGATGGCGCACCCGGCAGTGTCGGCGAACCAGGACCGCCGGGGCCGCAAGGCGAACGTGGTGAAGCAGGCATGCCCGGCACCGCCGGCCAAGCAGGCCCGCCGGGCGAACCGGGGGCGCCGGGTCAACAGGGGCCGCAAGGTCAACCCGGAGAAAAGGGCCAGCCCGGCGCCGATGGTGTTGCGGGCCCGGCTGGCCCGCCGGGAGAACCTGGGGCGGCAGGCGCGCCCGGTGAGCCAGGACCGCAGGGCCCGGCAGGGCCGCAGGGTGAGGCTGGGCAACCCGGTGAAGCCGGCCCGCAGGGCGCCGCAGGGCCGCAGGGACCGGCCGGCGAAGCCGGTCAACCTGGGGAGCGCGGCTTGCCCGGTGAACCCGGCGCCCATGGCGAAAAGGGCGATCCCGGAACCGACGGCGCGCCCGGCGCGCCCGGCGCGCGCGGCGAACCTGGGCAGAAGGGCGAGCGCGGCGACAAAGGCCTCGACGGCAAGGACGGCGCGATCGGCGCCATGGGCCCGCAGGGTCAGCGCGGAGAGATGGGCCCGCGCGGCCAGCGCGGCGAACCCGGTGAGCGCGGGCTACCCGGCACGCCGGGGCTGAAGGGCGACACCGGCCCGACTGGCCAACGCGGCGAACCTGGGCAGCCCGGCCTGCGCGGCGAGAAGGGCGACAAAGGTGAAGTGGGCCCGATCGGCTTGCTGCCGGTGGTGAAGGCGTGGAAGCCCGACACCGTCCACTATCGCGCAGAAGTCGTGATGCATAACGGCGCCAGCTTCCAGGCCACCAAGGACACCGGCCAGGAGCCGCCGCATTCGGACTGGATCGCACTGTCGATCGCCGGCCGCGACGGCGCGTCGCCGGAAGTGCTCGGCACCTACAAGCCGGGCGAGAAGTACAAGCGGCTGAACATCGTCGCGCTGAACAACGGCAGCTTCATCGCCAAGCGCGATGATCCCGGCGAATGCCCCGGGGATGGCTGGCAGCTGCTCACGTCACCCGGTCGCAAGGGCGACAAAGGGCTGCCCGGCGATCGTGGCGAGAAAGGCTTGCGCGGCGAGAAGGGCGACCCCGGCGACACCGTGGTCGTGGTCGGCTGGCGGGTCGAGCGCTCCAAGTATGTCGCGACGCCGGTGATGTCCGACGGCAAGGACGGCCCGCCGCTCGAGCTGCGCGCGCTGTTCGAACAATTCCAGGGCGAAGCGCGCTGAAGCGAAGTGGCACGGCGGCACCGCTCGCTTGGATGTCAATGCCACTGTGGCCGCCGTGCCGTGGTCCTCTCGCGAAGACCGTGAAAAGCGTAATCCATGGCCGACATAATTATCAAGATACTCACGCCAGCAACTCAGTTCGATTTGCTGACGCTGCAGGAAGCCAAGCTGGCGCTGGGCATCACCGACAATCTGTCGGACGCGCAGCTGCAGCAAAGCATCACGGTCTATTCCGACGTCGTGTCGGAGTTGACCAACCGTGTCTTCGCCAAGGAGCGCGTGCGCGAAACGTGGCGCTGCCTCGGCAGCCGGCGATTGTTTCTGTCGCACTGGCCGATCGTGGAAACCGACATCGAAAAAGTCGAGTGCCCGCGCGGCACGCTGATGGACCCGGCGACCTACGAAATCGAGGAGCGCAGCGGCAAGATCGAGCTGTTCGGCCCGCAGCCAGAGCCGATCGAAATCACTTACACCGGCGGCGTCACGCTGCCCGATAAGGCGCCGCCGGCGCTCAAGCAAGCCACGCTCTTGCTGATCCGCGAAGACCGCGCCACGGCGCAGCGGCAAGCGACCAGCGGCATTCGCTCGCTATCGCACAAGGAAGCCAGGGTCATGTTCTTTGATCCGGCGCAACAGCTGCGGGCGCAGGGCGGCGGCGGCAACCAGACCATGAACGCCGTCAGCGCGCTGCTGTCCCATTACACGCGGCTCGAGGTCTGACGTGCTCACGTTCGAGGTCGACACCGACAAGGCGCGGGAGAAGGTCCAGGCGCTGACCGAAAACGTCGAAGGCCTGAAGGGCCTCAACGGCAAAATGTTCGAGGAGTTCGTCGCGTGGCAGGAAGACGATATGCGGCGCAAGTACGCCAATCTGGTGCCGCAGGGCGATGACGCCGGCTACACGCTGATTTGGCCACGCTCGCGATTGTCGACGGAGCGGCGCAAGCGCCGCAGCAGCCGCACGCTGGTGCGACCGCGGACCGAAGGCCCGCACGTTGGCGCCGGCCGCCCGCATTCAATGCGGCCGATCCTGCGGCCAGAGCTGTTCGAAAAGCTGCAACAGCGAATGTCCGAAATGCTCAAGAAGGTCGTGCCATGGGCGTGAATTTTGCAACGCTGCTGTACGAGCCTCAGTTTGACATGTTCGCGGTGTCGGTGGTGTTCAATCCGCTGGTGAGCCAGCCGGGGCAGCCGACCTACAACGGCCGCGGAATTTTCGACACGACCGAACTTGACGTCGTGGCGTTGGACGGCTCGATCGTGTCCGACCAGAAAACAATTCTCGACATCCTGGAAAAAGAATTCACCGTGCTGCCGCTGCAGGGCGATCACGTCAACATTCCGGCCGACTGCAACGGCGTGCCGAAGGGCGACTACGAAATCATCAGCGCCTCGACCAACGGCGGCGGCGAAACCACGTTGACGCTGCGCGAGCTGGTGACGGCGAAGCCGTGACATGGGCATCACCGACACGCAAAGCTATTCGCAAGTTTTGCGCGATGTGTTCTTCGCGCGGTTGGTGACGCTGCCGTTCTTTGCCGGCTTCAAGGCGCGCCGCAGCAAAATGCTGCAGATCATGCGCGAAACCATTCCCTATCTCGGCGTCTATATCGTCGACGAAGGCATGGCGCCCGACGGCGACGGCAACGCCGGCCATATCAAATTCGTGCACACGCTGCGGCTCGGCTTCTCGGTCATCATCCACAACAACGATGCCGTCGCCGCCGAACTGAAATTGGACGAAGCGTTTTGGGCGATCATGAACGGCCTGTGGCGCGACCCGTACATCACCAACATGCTGGACACCTGGAATCCCGCCACCGCCAGCGGCACGCCGGATAACACGCGGTTCGAAGCCGTCGTGCGCGGCAATCGCAAGCACGTGTGGGGTTCGGCCGGGCTCAACAACGAGCTGCCTTACGGCGAGCTGCAGTACGAAGCATCGGTCACCTACCGCTCAGAGTTCGCGCCGGTCATCACCGATGACTTGCTGCATATCCACGTCGAAACCGTGCCGCTTGCCAAGGACGGCACCGTCCCTGCCGCTGATGTCGTGCAGCGCATCATCAGTGAATACGAATTTACCCCCGCGCAGCAAGGAGAAGGACAATGACTGATCAAACAACCGCTCCTAGCGAGCGGAAAAAGCAGCTCGACGCCCGGCGCAAGCTGATCGCCGATCGGATGCCGAAGGTTGAGCGCGTGCGTGTCACGCCCGCGACCGATGACATTCGCAGAGTGCTGACGCATCCCAGCAACGGCACAAAATTCCCGGAAAGCGGCTCGGTCGAATGGCCGCTCGACAATTTCACGAAGCGCCGCCTGCGCGACGGCAGCGTGGTCCGTGAGCAAGCCCAACCGCAGCCAGCCCGCGAGCAACCGCGCAAGCCGGCACCGGCGCGCAGCGAGTAATTCCGAAACAATCCGAACAGCGGAGACACAATCATGCCTATCTCGTTTTCTCAGATTCCCGCCAACATCAAGGTCCCGCTTTATTGGGTGGAAGTAGACCCATCGAAGGCGGGACTGCCAGTGATCAAGCTGCCGGCGCTACTGGTCGGCACCATGATCGACGCTGGCGATGCCACGCCCGACGTGCCGATTGCGATCGGCAGTCAGGCGCAAGCCGATGCACATTTCGGCCAAGGCTCCGAACTGTCGCGCATGTTCAAAGCGTTTTTTGCCAACAACTTCGCAAATGAAGTGTGGGGCTTGGGCGTCGCCGAACCCGGCGCGGCTGTGGCTGGTTCCGGCACCATCACGATCACGACGGCGCAGACCGAAGCCGGCACCGTGCATCTCTACATCGGCGGCGAGCACGTGCCGGTGAATGTCGGCGCAACCGACACTACCGACCAGGTTGCCACCGCCATTGCGGCAGCGATCAACAGCAACATGTCGCTGCCGGTGACGGCCGCGGCGACCACCAACGCGGTGACGCTGACCGCTGCGTGGAAGGGCGTCGGCGGTAACGAAATCCGCGTCGACCTCAACTACTACGGCAGCATCGGCGGCGAGCGCTTGCCGCCCGGCATGGTGATCACTCTCCCGGCCACCGGCTTCCTGACTGGCGGCACCGGCGTTCCGGTGTTCGACACCGCCATCAGCAACCTGGGCGAACACGAGTTCGAATACGTGGCAATGCCATTCACCGACTCGACCTCGCTGTTTGACTGGGAGCAGGAATACGGCTTCAGCGATACCGGCCGCTGGGGCTGGCAGCGCCAGCATTTTGGCCACGTGTTCTCGGCCAAGCGCGGGCTCTACAGCGACTTGCTCACGTTCGGTCAGACCCGCAACAGCGGCGTGATGTCGATCCTCGGGTTCGAGGTGGCAAGCCCGTCGCCAGCGTTCGAGTGGGCCGCGGCCTACACGGCGAAGGCACAACGGGCCTTGATCAATGATCCGGCGCGACCGCTGCAGACGCTGTCGCTCAATCAGATCAAGCTCGCACCGCTCGACCAGCGTTTCAATTTCATCGAATTGAATTCGCTGGCGCTCAGCGGCATCGCCATCCAAAAGGCCGGCTCGGACAATCAGCCGATGCTCGCTCGAGAGCAGACGACATATCAGCTGAACTTGTACGGGCAGCCGGATGACGCCTACGAGCTGGTCACCACGCTGGCGACGCTGGCCAAGGTGCTGCGCAATCAGCGCCAAGCCATCACGTCGAAATTCCCGCGCCACAAACTGGCCAACGACGGCACGCGGTTCGGTCCCGGTCAGGCGATCGTCACGCCCGGCATCGCCAAGGCCGAACTGATCGCCCAGTACCGGATGGACGAATATAACGGCCTTGTCGAGGACACGCGCAACTTCAAAAAGAACTTGCTGGTCGAGCGTGATCCCAACGACCCGAACCGGCTGAACGTGCTCTATCCGCCAGACCTGATCAACCAGCTCCGCATCTTCGCGGTGCTGGCGCAATTCCGTCTGCAGTACGACCGCGGCATCGACACCGAAATCGCGGCCGGTGCCAACCTCGGCGTGACCGGACGGTTGCCGCTCACGGCGTAAATGAAAAGCGGGACCGGCCGGGCAGAGCTGGTTTGGGTGACACGAATCTTTCGGCCCGACCGGTCCCTGTGGTGCCTCACGGCAGCACACTGAAATCCTAATCCCCAAAAACAGGAGAAGACAATGGCTCAGCGGTTTGCTGGCATCGCATACATCATGGTCGACGGCACTCAGTGGCCGCTCCGCGGCAACTTCACAGTGTCGCCAAGCGCGGTCGAGCGCACGATGATCGCAGGACAAGACGGCGTGCACGGCTATCAGGAATTGCCGCGCGTCCCGTATATCGAGGGAGACATCTCCACGACACCGGAAGTCAGCCTTGAGGACCTCGAGGCGCAAACCGATGTCACGGTCGTGGCACAGCTCGCGAATGGCATGCAGTACACGCTGGCCGGCGCGACGTGCAAAGCCGCACTGGAAGCAAACACCCGCGACGGCCAAGCCCGCGTTCGCTGGGAGGGCATCTGGTGCGAAGAACTCGCGCTCTGAGGTAGCCAATGAACAAGCCGCAAAAACGAGAAGGCTTCATCACGGATGAGCCGCCAGAAAAGCCGCGGACAGTGCCGCAGCAAATCGACGCGCGCCCAATCGAGGAACCAGCCGCACCAGAGCCGCCGCAGGAGACTTGGCCGGTCAAGGTCAAGCTTCTGCATCGGCCAATCAAAAACAATATCGGCGAGGAAGTGCGCGAGCTGATTTTCCGCGAGCCAACCGGCGGCGACATCAACCGCCATGGCAATCCAGTGCGGATCGATCAGTACGGCGAAGTGCTCATTGATGAGCGCAAGATGACGCTGATCATGGGGGCACTCAGCGGGATTCTGTCGCCGCTGCTCGAGCGGATGGACCCGCGCGATTGGAATTCCTGCGCTTATCGGTTGCGCAGTTTTTTTCTGCCCGATCCAGCGGCATGGTAGGCGACGAAAGCAATATCATTCTCGACTGCTACCGACTGGCGCGCTGGTATCACCAATCCCCCGAAGTGTTCCTGGCCATGCCGCTGGGCGAGGTGCGCATTCACCTGGAGCGCACGATCGAGTTGGCGCGTCTGATGGATCGGGAAACGAGTAGCAGCGACGATGGCTGAGTTCGAAGAACTTAAACTTGTCGTTAGCCTGTCCGACAACGCAACGGCCGGGCTGAAAGCACTGAACGCAGAGCTGGAGCGGCTCGGCGGCATTTCGCAGAAAAACACCACGCAGCTGGCGCAAGCGACGCGTGGCGTATCGCAAATGGGCGCTGCCTCGCGCACGGCAGCGCGCGAAATGAGGGAGTTGGAGCAACGGTTCGAAGGCCTTGGCAAGGGCATCGGCCAACTGGTCCTGCAGACCGGTTTGTTCACGTCAACGCCAGTGGCCAGCGCGCTGGGCGGCATGGCGATGTCGTTCGGCGGCGTCACTACCGGTGTGCTGGCACTCGGCGCGGCCTTTATCGGCATTGATGTTGCGCTGGCGGCGTTCAGCCGTCGGATGATTGACCTGGGCGACAAGTCGCGCGGCGCGGCGCTGTTGCCCGATCAATTCAAAAACCTCGCATCACAGCTGGAGCACGTCGGCTATACGGCGGAGCAGGCCGAACAGGAAGTCGGCAACTTCATGCGGACGATGGCGGAGGTTTCCCGCCCCGGCACGCCCGAATTCCGCAGGATGTTCCAGCAGTCGGGTGGCAGCGCCATCCCGGTCATCAATGCGATACAGCAGGAAATCCGCAGCGGCCAAGCCGGCCGCGCCATCACCACAGCGGTCCGCGAAGCGCAGGCGATTTTCGCTCGCGAGATGCAACGACCCGGCGGCGATCGCGGCGAGGCCACGCGGCAAGCTGAAGCGTTCTTGTCGAATGTCGGGCTGTCGTTGCGAGCGCTTGATGTCGGCGATGTGTTCGATCGGATCGCTGGCGATCCGGTGAAGTGGCAGCGACGCATCGATGCCTCGAAAGAATTCAACAAGGAGTGGGTCAAGCTCAAGGACACCGGCGAGGAGATATTGGCGTCGCTGCAGGAGGAGCTGCTGCCGGTCTTCAAAGACATCAACAGCGAAATTGCCAAGATCGGCGACGGCTGGGTCAAGGGTTTCGGCGCCGTCATCAAGACCACGATTGAAGAGTTGAAGTGGCTTTGGAGTCTGCTGGAGCGAATCGACAAATGGCTGGGCGGTAAGCGGCCGGATGTCGCGCTCGCGAATTACTTGCTCGGCAATGAGGGGGGCAATCTCGGACCGGCGGCGGCCGCCGCTTACGAAAGTGGCTCACAGCCCGGCGGCACACCTTACGCGCCGACGGCAGCGCCAAAGGGCTGGAGCGGTGGCGCTCCGGCTGGTGCACCACCCGGCACTGCGGCCGGCGCACCACCGGGCACCGCGGCCGAGGCGCCCGCTGGTACGGCCACGCCGCAAGGTTGGGGCGGCGGTGCTGGCACCGCAACACCGCAAGGCTGGGGCGGCGGCGCAACGCCTGGGTCGTACACCCCCGGCGGCGGCGCAACGCCTGGGTCGTACACCCCCGGCGGCGGCGCAACGCCGATGTCGTACGCCCCTGGTGGTGGCGGCGGCGGTGGTGGTGGCGGCGGCGCACCGACTGGCGAGGGCGCGCCGGCTGCAGCTCCTGGTGCGGCGCCTCCTGGCGTTGGTGCGCCGCCGCGCGCCGATCAGACTGGCGGCGAGCTTGGGCCGCAGGCCGCGCTGGCGCTGGCACGGACGCATCTCGGCGAGCACGAAATCCGCGACCAGGGCAAGCTGCAGGAATTTTTCGACAGGAATAACGTCAAGGTCAATCCGAAGACCACTGCGTGGTGCGCGGGCTTCGTCAACGCCAATCTGGCGGCGGCCGGCGTCAAAGGCACCGGCTCGCTGGCGGCCGGCTCATTCACCAGCTGGGGGCGTGGCGTCAAGGGCGACGAAGCGGTGCAAGCCGGCGATGTCGGTGTCGTGCGCGGTACATCGCCTCGCACCGGTGTAGAGGGTCGGCACGTCGGCATGCTCACCGGCCGGGTCGATCCGAAGACCGGCCGTGTGGAGATGATTGCCGGCAACGAAAAGGATCAAGTCGCGACCACGTGGCGCGATCCGAGTACGCTGCACATTCGGCGCGCCACCGAGAAGGAATTTTTGCCGGGCAGTAGCGTTCCTGGTGTGGCTGGCGGTAGCGTTCCTGGTGTGGCCGGCGCTGGTCCGAAGTCGGCGGCAAGCCTTGCCGAGGCCCGCGCCCAGTATGCCGAGGAGCTGAAGGACCCGGCGGTGCGCGACCGCCTGATGGCCTACACCAAGGCCGAGGTCGGCAACCAAGGTCCGGAAGCGCAACAAGCGTTTATGGAAACCACGTTGAACCGCGCGGCGTCGCGCGGCATGAGCATCAAGCAGACGCTATCAGGCGGTTATTTCCCGGCGGTCACCCACGCCCGCGCCGCTGCTGGCCTGGATGACGCGACCCGCACCCAATACGGACCGATGGTCGACCAAGTGATGGGCGGGTCGAACATCTCTGGTTATGCGACCGGCAACGCGTCGGGCTCGGTCGGTTTCGGCGGCGGACCGCAGACGTTCAAGGCCGGCGGTGAGCGCTTCGGCATCGAGCAGGCCGATCGTTCTTACATGGACGCGATGATGAAAAGAGAAATCAACGCGCGGGTCGAGGGCACCGGCAAAATCCAGGTCGACGTCAACGCGCCGCCGGGCACGCGTGTCGACGCCCAGGGTGGCGGCTTGTTCAAGGAAGTCGAAATGAACCGGCAGATGCAAATGGCGCCGGCCGCGTCCGGTCCGCCGACCGACATCAGCGGCGATGGATTGAATCTCTGACATGAGCAAGATCAGCGACCTTGCGTACAAGTACGACGCCGAAGGCAACAAGCTGGTTGCCAATCAATGGCGCCATGATCTGATGCCGGCGTCGTTTCGCAACGCCTATTTTCACGTTCAGGTCGGCGCCAAGGAGAACGGCCGCCGGATTGTGCTGCACGAATTCCCCAAGCGTGAGGAGCCTTATAGCGAAGACATGGGCCGCATTGCGTTTGCGTTCACCGTGCGCGGCTATTGCGTCTGCTATCCGTTCGACGCCAACGAATTGTTCAACACCGATTACCGCATCTCTCGCGATCTGCTGCTTGCCGAATTGGAGCGCGAAGGCTCCGGCGTGCTGCAGCTGCCGACCTTGCCGCCGATGGATGTCGTTTGCCGCGGCTATCGGCTGACCGAAGAGGATCGGCTGGGCGGCTACTGCGCATTCGACATGCAATTTGTCGAGCAAGGCAAGTCGCCGTTCGCGCCGGAGCGCAGCACCGAACAGACCGTCGAGGACGTTGCGCAATCGCTTGAGGATCGCGCCGTCGATGTCATGAGCGGCATCTACGAGAACATCCCAGGCTTTGCCGGCGCCAGTCCGGACGCGCCGATTGGCTCGGTCGAAATCAACGAAGCCGAAGTCGAAATCAATTAAGCCCCAATGGAACGCAAGCACGCCATCGAAGCGGCGCCGATCATGATCCGCGCGCTGCGCATGCTGTTGTCGGCGGCACCGACCCGCGGCCGGCCGGGCTCCGATTTGCGCACGGCATGCAATGACCTGATCGTGCGCGCGGAAGAGATGTTGCAGAAGGACGTCGCCGGTCCGCCACTTGCGGCGTGCTTCAATTTGGCGCGCGACTGCAACACCAGCTATCCGCAGATTGCGGTGGTGCGCAACAACACCGAGGCCGAAACGCCGAATCTGGTCGGCGCCAAGATGGTCAAGGACGCGATCATCCAGCTGTGCCTAGCGTGCGAGAGCCGCATTGTCGCTGATTTGGATTTCAGCAGTCGCGACCAGGTCGACAGCATCAAGCTTGAGATGGCCGCCGGCTTCGATGGCGCCGAGGAACAAGCCGCCAACGAGATGGACCAGGAAACCTACCGCGCCCTAGTCAAGATGCACGGCGCGATCATCGACCATCTGACCGACACCGCGCGGCCATTGCCACGCATGCTGCGCTTTCGGTTTGGCAAGCCGGCGCCGACGCTCACCATGGCACAACGGCTGTACTACGACGCCAGCCGCGCCGACGAACTGCGCGCCGAGAATAGCGTCGTGCATCCGGCCTTCATGCGGCCGACCGGGAGGGCGCTAAGTGCCTAACCCGCGTGAGGTGGCAACGCTGATCGTCGGCGGCTTTGAATTCAGGGATTGGGAAACAGTGTGGGTGCAACACCGCGCAACCGAATCCCATCCGCTGTTTCGTTTCACGTGCGCAGAGCGTGAGCCGTTCGCCAATCGCTGGCAGGCGCTGCGGTTTCGGCCCGGCGATAAATGCACGATCCTGCTTGGCGGCCAGCTGGCGGTCACCGGCTACATCACCACGCGGCAAGTTGCCTACGATGCCAGGAACCACGGCGTGCAGCTCGACGGCCGCGGCAACACTTACTGGGCCGCGAAATCGAGTGTGGAAAGCAAGACGCATAGCTTCGACAAGATGCCGTTTACGGCCATCGCCGAAAGCGTGCTGAAGCCTTACGGCTGCGAAGTCCGAACCATCGGCAGTCCTGACAACACGCCCTATGTTCGATGCCAAGCCAATCCGGGAGAAACCACTTGGGATTTCCTCGAGCGCATCGCGCGCCCGCGCGGCATCGTGCTGGGCAGCGATCATCTCGGCAACTTTCTGGTCATCGGTGATCGTACGGCGCCGATCGTCGATCAACTGGTCGAAGGCCAGAACATTCTGAAATGCCAGTGCATCATCACCAATGACCCGATGTTCCAAAAGTATTCGTCGACGTCGCAGACCGCTGGCGGCTCCTCCGACGGCGGCGGCGAGAAAATGTTTACCGACGCCAGCGAGCAATTCCAGACCGCACCCGAAGGCGGCACCGCACCGGTCTACAGCCATCTGATCGTGCCGTCAGAACAGCCGGTGTGGAACGCGGCAGAGCTGATGAAGCGCGCTCAGCACGAGCGGCTGTGGCATGAGGGCTGGGAGGTCACCGCCCATATCACCGTGCAGGGTTGGCTGCGCAGCGACGGCGCGCTGTGGCAAACCCGCGACGTGGTCGAGGTCTATTCGCCGATGGCGCTGCTGAACTATCCGCTGGCGATCGAGGAAGCCACGTTTACCCAGGATCGCAACTCCGGCACGCTGACCACGCTGAAGCTGGTGCGGCCTGATCTGCTGAAGGTCACGCAGAAATACACCGCCACCAATGTCCCGCTGCCGGGCCGACCACGCGGCGCGGACGCAGAGCAGCCACCGATCAGACCGAAGACAGAGCACTAAAGATGCACCGCGCCACTCCGCTCAACAGTTCGTTCCGCGCCTACTCGGCCGGCGGCAGCCGTTCCGTCGTGCACGAAGTCGACGACAGCAAGTTGATGCAGGAGAGCAAATCAAACTTCATGGCCAACGAGACTCGCGAGAAGATCGAGTCGCCGCAGAATTACGGTTTCACGTCGGTGACCGCCGACGGCGAGAAGGGCCAGGACGGCAAGCTCAGCAAGGGGCCCGAAGCCTTCATGAGCTTCATAGGGGGCAATCGCTCGCACCCGATTGCCTCGATCATGGATGATCGCCGGCACCGGTTGTTCAATCTGATCAAGGACGCTGCCAAAGGCTCGACCGCGATGTTCGGCCTCAAGGAGTGGGGCCAGCAGCTGCTCAACACCGACCTTGGCTGGTTTTTGACCGGCAACATTGAAAAGAAAATTCGTTTGCAGCTGGTCAAAAATCAGAACGGCCAGCAGCAGACCCAGCAGGGCGGCCAGCCCAAATTGGCCCGCACGTTCCGCTCACCGCATTCCGGCGTCGAATTCGAAATTGAGACATTCGAAATTGCGGAGGAGCTTGCAACGCCAAAGGCAACCAACGGCGGCGGCACTGGCACAAGCAACGGCAGCGGCCAGCAAGGCACCAGCAAGCCGACCGGCCAGAAGACCCTGCACAAGGAAGAAAGCAAAGTTTACGTCGAACTCACCAAGAGCGCGACCACCATCAAAACGGATGGGCAGACGCAGTTTCAAGCCGCCAAGCATGCTCGGATTGGGCCGACCTACCGTGATGGCGATACCTACACTAAAGGTATTGAGCATGCGATTGATCATGTCGCTGGCGGTAGTGCCAGCGTAACGCCGACTGGTGACTGGAGTGCAAGCGGGACACCCGGCAATGTTTCCTTGCTCGATGTTGGTCAGCGGGTTGCTGCCCTTGAGGCTGGTGGCGGGGGCGGAGGCGGTGGCGGCACGGTGACCGGCGCGACCCCGCCACTGGCGATCAGTGGCGACGGCACCAGCATGTCGCTCGCCATGGTGGCGCCGCTCTACGTCAACGGCAGCAACCAGCAGGCGGTGGCGATCGACGGATCGAGCATCGTCATCAACGGCAGCAATCAGCTCGCCGCGACGCCGCCGTGGACCAGCATCAGCGGCAAGCCGTCGACGTTCCCGCCGTCGCCGCACACCCATCCGTCGACCGACATCACCGACTTTGCTGAGGCGGTGGATGACCGGGTCGGCGGATTGATCGTCGGCGGCACCAACATCGCGCTGTCGTACAACGACGCGGCCAACACGCTGACCATCAACTCGACTGCGATCGGCCTGACTGACGGCGACAAGGGCGACATCATCGTTTCGAGCGGTGGGGCGACATGGCTGTTCGATCCCGCCGTGGTCACCAGCGCCGGCCGCGCGCTGATCGATGACGCTGACGCGACTACCCAGCGCACGACGCTCGGGCTCGGCAACGTCGACAACACCAGCGACCTGAACAAGCCGGTTTCGACGGCAACCCAAACCGCGCTCAACACCAAGGAGGACAAGACCAACAAGGGCATCGCCAACGGCTACGCGTCGCTTGACTCCGGCGCCAAGGTGCCGGCCGCACAGCTGCCAAGCTATGTCGACGATGTGCAGGAGTTCGCCAACCTCGCCGCGTTCCCGGCGACCGGTTCGACCGGCATCATCTATGTCGCGTTGGACACCGGCAAAATCTATCGCTGGTCGGGCTCGGCCTATGTCGAAATTTCACCGTCACCTGGTTCAACCGACTCGGTGCCGGAGGGCTCGACCAATCTCTACTTCACCAACGAGCGCGTGGACGATCGGGTCGCGGTGCTGGTCCAGAACGGCACCGGCATCACCTGGACCTACAACGACGCATCGAACACGTTCACGCCGACGGTCACGCTCGCGCCGTTCTCCACTACGAACTTGGCCGAGGGCGCAAACCTTTACTACACCGACGCGCGGGTGGCGGCGGCTCCGGGCGTAGTCAACAAGCAACCGCTCGACAGCACGCTGACAGCGCTCGCTGGGCTCGACGCCACGACGGGACTGGTCGAGGAAACCGGCGCCGACACCTTCGCCAAGCGCGCGATCGGGGTTGCGGCCGGCACCAGCATCCCGACGCGCGCGGACGCGGACGCGCGCTACGCGGCCACGGTCCACACCCATGTCGCCGCCAACATCACGGATTTTTCCGAGGCCGTGGACGATCGCGTCGGCTCGTTCCTGGTCGCCGGCAGCAACGTCACGCTGACCTATGACGACGCCGCAAATACGCTGACGATCAGCTCGACGGCGAGCGGTGGTGGTGCCGCCACCGCGATCGCCGATACGCCGCCCGGTAGCCCTACGGCGGGGCAGCTGTGGTGGGAGTCGGACAGC
>AR_comb_assmDRAFT_10197295_pt1 | contig 36180 bp, 26 predicted proteins | sample ArasoioldDNA_FD_10543 | JGI IMG/M metagenome (IMG submission 10543) | reverse complement strand
AGGCCCAGATACAAAGTGCTAATTTGTCCGGGGACAGGATCGGCCTTCATTGCTGCCTTCACTGCTCCACAACCGACATGACCAAGCACAAGGAGAACCTCGGTTCCAAGAACAGCAACACCATATTCGAGACTGGCGATTATCTCCGGGGTCACAATATTGCCGGCCACCCGAGTTACGAAAATCTGGCCGATGGTCTGGTCAAAGATCAATTCAACGGGAACGCGAGAATCCGCACAGGAGAGCACAGCGGCAAAAGGCTCCTGTTTCTCCACAGTTCGTTCTTTGAGGACGATCAAGTCGTGTGAAATGGAAGTGAGCTGATTTGCCGCAAAACGTTGATTGCCCGCGATTAATTCTTGCAGAGCAGCGTCGGGGCTGAGTTTGCTCTGGGCACTAAGCGTCGTCGGAAGAGCTAGTTCGATTCCGGTTTGTACCGCAACTCCAACGACTGCACTTGAAAGAACAGTCTGAAGAAATTGTCTCCGGCCGGGATCGTTGCGAACGTGGGCATGGTCTCGCATCGTGAACCCCTATCGTGAGTGACCGACCTCGCCTGATAAGACCGCAGAGCCGACAGCGGCGAAACTGTCATATATGCCAGCGCTTTGTCGGGAGAGCGGGTGCGTGTCCCATCTTTAGGTTCGCCAAATAAGCGACAAAGAACGGTTGAGCCGGGTAGTTCCCTCAAGTTAGCATTACGCGACGAAAGGTTGGTGCAACTCGTTCCTTATGACTAACGCAAACACGCTTGAGCGATGGCGTCCTCATCCCCTTGTCTTCATTTACTGTGTACTCTCAATCGTATTGCTTGGAGGCGCCTGCTTTGGAGGAATTGCATTAGTTGTTTCGTGGTGGTGCCAACCTGAAAGCGCGGTGAAGGCCGCATTAGCGGGGACATTGTTATTTCTCGCTGTTTTCTTGCTGTCTTTGCGACGATGCTCTACGCCTTCGCTGCCGGCTTTCCGTGGCCTGCTCGTGATCACAGCCTACATGACGATTGGGGTAGGTAGCTTCTTTCTGCTCTTTGTGATCCCGGCAGTAGTGTTCGCAATTGTATGTATCATTGCGATCGCTTTCGCGAGTCTTTTTGGAAAAGATACCGTTTATGCTCCACATCGGTTCCGGCAACTTCTGGAGTTCTATCGGAAACACCGGATGTACCAATAAGGCTGTCGTTCGGCCCATGCAGCAGCGACAGGTGTTGACAAATCGCGATTGCACTTGTCTTGCGGCAACTGCGCCCTAGCACCGGGAAGGACCGAGAGATCACTGTCGTTTGCTACAATTCCCCATCATGATCGATCACAACCTGGTCGCGCTACACACGGTGGCTACCTGCAAAGGCGACAGCACCGCGTTTGATGTGAGCGGATCTGCCAATCGCGTATTTCTGCTCACACTTAAGATCACCAAGATCATCGAACAAGAGTCGCTCGACGTCAGCATCTTCGGCTCCGCCGACGGCGTCGCCTGGGACGCGAAATCCATTGCCGCCTTCCGCCAGGAGTTCTACGCGGGCGAGACTCCGCTGCTGCTAGACCTGACTGCTCATCCGCAAGTGAAGTTCGTGCGCGCACATTGGGAAGTCGCCCGCTGGGGACGCGGCACCGAAACTCCTATGTTCGAATTCTGCGTGACGATGAAAGAAGTCCCTCCCGAGATCCTGCGCGAGGCCACGGCAGAAGCCAAAGCGCTTGCCTAGGAAATAATTGCTGATTGAAAATCTCGCGACCGATGTATTCGAGACGGTTGATTTTCAATCAACAATCAGCAATCAACAATTGCCCCTCCCCCATCCGATATATTGATCAAAGAATGAACACTCCAACGAGCGTAATCGTGCGCCCAGCGCGCAACATCCGCGGCAGTGTGCAACTGCCCGGCGATAAGTCCATCTCGCATCGCTATGCCATGCTCTCGGGAATCGCGGACGGCCCTTCGCGCCTGGAGAATTACTCTACGGGGGCTGACTGCGCCAGCACGCTCGCTTGCATGCGCTCCCTGGGCGTGAATTGGCAGCGCAATTCCGAAGGTCAGAATGTGATCGAAGTGCAGGGAAGTGGTGTCTCTCTTGCCACTCCTGCGAGCCCGCTCGATTGCGGAAACTCAGGCTCTACCATTCGAATGTTGAGCGGCATCGTTGCCGGCCAGAACTTCACCAGCGAAATGATCGGTGACGAATCGCTCTCTCGGCGGCCCATGGAACGCGTGATCAAACCGCTGACCACCATGGGCGCACGGATCGAGTCCCAGGAGGGCAAACCACCCCTGCGCATCACCGGCGGCACATTGAAATCGATCGACTACAAAATGCCGGTTGCCAGCGCGCAGGTGAAAACCTGCCTCCTGTTTGCTGGGCTTTACGCGGATGGCGAGACCCGGATAGAAGAATCGGTGCGTACACGCGATCACGGCGAAGTGGCTCTGCGCATTTTTGGAGTACGCCTGGACCGGAAAAGCCTGGGAACGGGTGCTGAAGTCCGCATCCGCGGAGGGCAGCGCCTGCGCGGCGTTGAAACCCGCATCCCCGGTGACCTGTCGAGCGCGGCATTTTTTCTCTGTGCGGCGGCGTTATTCCCCGAATCCCAACTCATGATCCCGAATCTCTTGATGAATCCCACGCGTGCCCGGCTGCTCGACATCCTCATGCAGATGGGACTCCGCATTTCAGTGACGCAATTGGAAGAGATCAACGGCGAATTGGTGGGCTCGCTCGAGGTCGAAGGGGGTAGCCTCAAGGGAGCCACCATCTCCGGTCCCGATTCTGCGGCAGTGATCGATGAGATTCCCGTGCTGGCGGCCATCGCACCATTCACCGAAAAGGGAATCGAAGTTCGTGATGCCAAAGAGCTGCGCGTGAAGGAATCAGATCGCATCGCGTCAGTCGCCACAAATCTCCGTCGCATGGGTGCGCAAGTGGAAGAGTTCGAAGACGGCCTGAGAATTCCCGGCGGTCAGGACTTACACGGAGCAGAGATCGACTCCCACAGCGATCACCGCATCGCCATGGCCTTCGCAGTCGCCGCTCTGCGAGCCGACGGCGAAACGCTGATTCATGGCGCAGAATCCGTCGCGATTTCGTATCCAGCATTCTTCGAAAATCTTGAAGAACTTGCGGTTCGTATCTAACAGGTCAGGTTGGGTGCCTTACTTCTGCCTGATTTTGGCAGAAGTGGGGATTTTGATTTGGCTCTGCCGCAGCGCAAGGCCCAGTAACCCACGTCCAATTACTTCAGTGACCTGTCCTCTCCTTCTGCCATAAGGAGAATACGAATAAGCCGAGACCAATTCTCGATGAGAGAGGGTTCGCTTTCTGGGGGAATTTCCGATGCGATCCAAACTTCTTTTGTGCATTGCTTTCTGCACGTGCGCCGCCTTCGCCAAAGAGCCGCGGCCATATCAGACAGGCAAGCTTCTGCAGATGGAGTCCGCTCCTTGTGGCATGGCCGAGAAAGATGCCAAGAGTTTCGCCGGAGAAATGTTGGGCACCGATTCCGGCAGCAAGAAGACTCAGGAAGTTCTGTGCCAGGAATATCTGCTCGAATCTGAGCGCGTGATCTACCGCATTCGTCCACGCGACGAAAAACATCCGGTGCTATTACCTGTAGGAGAGCACGCCCAATTTCGTATTGAAAGAGACAAGATGCTGCTGCGCGTCGAAGATCTCGGCAGCAAAGAGCGAGAGTACATTGTGGTCTCGATGACGCCGCGCACGGACACCAACTCCGCCGACGCGGCCCCGCGAATTAATCACCTGCAATAAGATCGCAAAATAAAAAATAGGGTGCGGACCCGAGTTCCGCATCCTGTTGCTTCCCGCATCCAGCAAGGGATTTGGCCGACGCAGTATGGCCTATTGTACCAACCGCACGCGGACAAACCGCATCCATATATCGATTCTATCGTGGTGTTTCCGCTCAGCCCGGGATGCACCCAGGAACGTATGCGCGGGATAAAACTTTGAGGAGTCTAAATTCAATGAAACGGTTTCTTGGCATTCTAGCAGCGTCGCTTTTCTTTGCCGCACCCATGCTGACGGCACAGGAAGGCGTGGAGAAAGATCATGTGTCACTCGGCGCGTTTGTAAACTACTATCGGCTCACAGATCCTGCTCCAACTAGAGATTTCTTTGGTCTCGGCGGCCGTGCCGCATTTGGCGTCACGCCCCACGTCAACCTTGAAGCGGAAATGGCGTACGACTTCAAACGCAATTACACCAGCACCTTTACAGACGGCATCACCACCACCACAGTGACTTCGCAGCTGCGTACGCTCCACGGTTTCTTTGGCCCCAAGTTTCAGACGGGTGCTGGAGCTTTTCGTGCATTTGTAACCGGAAAAGTCGGCTTCGACAACTTCACTGCTACAAATGCGAATCCCCCAGCAGGATTTGTGAACGCAGCAGGCTTGGGTGTGGGAGCAACTTACTTTGCGGTCTATCCGGCTGCCGGTATTGAAGCGTTTGCCGGACCGATCGGTGTTCGCCTCGAAGCAGGCGACGACGTCTTCTTCCACAACGGAGCCCACAACAATCTCCGTGTGACCGTCGGCCCCCAGTTCCGCTTTTAACAACCTGACTTGTTGCAGACCATTTCGGCGGCCGCAAGGCCGCCGATTCTTTTTGCCGAATTCCCTCACAACCTTCTGTGACGCCTATCACGGTGCCCTCCAACCCTGCTGTTTAGAGTCAAGAGTTCCGCCTCGGAACCCAGAGCAGCAAGGTGGAGAGCCGTCCGCAGCCCGTCGTCAATCCTTGGGTCGTCACATTCTCCGTGATGCTGGCGACTTTCATGGAAGTTCTCGACACCACAGTCGTCAATGTCTCCATCCCGCACATTGCGGGCAATCTCGCCGCGACCAACGAAGAAGGCACGTGGGTGGTCACGTCCTACCTTGTTTCAAACGCGATCGTCCTCCCCATTTCGGGATGGCTCGCCAACCACATAGGACGCAAGCGCCTGCTGCTGGCCTGCGTCGCGGGGTTTACCCTGACCTCGCTCTGCTGCGGCCTCGCCACTTCCCTTTGGCAATTGATTCTCTTCCGCATCCTGCAGGGCCTGACTGGCGGAGGACTCCAGCCTCTCGCGCAAGCCATCCTCTTGGAGACTTTCCCCAAAGAGCGTCACGGTCACGCCATGGCGGCGTTTGGCATTGGCATTCTTCTCGCTCCCATCCTCGGCCCGACGCTCGGCGGATGGATCACTGACAACTACTCCTGGCGCTGGATCTTCTATCTCAACCTTCCGGTTGGCGTGCTCTCGCTTTTCCTCATGAGCCGCTATGTCTTCGATCCCCACTATGTCAAGCGCGGCAACGGCAAAGTCGACATCTGGGGCATCGGATTCCTCGCTCTCGGTATCGGTTCTCTCCAGGTTCTTCTCGATACCGGCCAGCGCAAAGACTGGTTCTCCTCGTCCGACATCCGGATGTTTACGGCGCTCTGTGTATTCGGGCTCGTCGCGCTGATCATCCGCGAACTCACCACCGATCATCCCGTGGTCGACCTGCGTGTCCTCAAGAACCGCTCCTTCAGTTCCGGCGTCCTCCTGATCAGCATGTTGGGATTTGTCCTCTACGCCAGCCTGGTTCTGCTTCCGCTCTATCTGCAAACGCTGATGGGATACCCAGCCTATAACTCCGGCCTCGCGCTCTCCCCTCGCGGCATCGGTGCTCTCCTGTTCACCCCACTCGCAGGACATCTGACCACCAAGACGGACCCTCGCCGCCTTCTCGTCGTTGGCATCGTTCTCGGTTCGATCACCATGTTCCAACTCTCCGGCCTGAACCTCTACGCCGGTTTCTGGGACATCTTCTGGCAGCAGATCCTGCAGGGAGTCGCGCTCAGCTTTCTCTTCATTCCTCTCATGGCTCTCGCCATGGCTCGCATTCAGCCAGAAAAAATGGGGAATGCCACCAGCATCTTCAACCTCATGCGCAATATCGGCGGCAGCGTGGGGATCGCGATTATGACCACCTTCCTCGCCCGCCGCACGCAACTTCACCAGAATCACCTGGTCGCCAACATCACTGCCGGTGATCCAAAGACTCTTCAGCTTCTTCGCGGAATGCAGTTCAACTTCCGCGCTCATGGCGCGGACACCGTTACTGCCGCGCGCAAATCTCTGGCCGCGATGTATGGCATGGTGCAGCAACACGCTGCCATGCTCGCATTCGTAGAAGCATTTTGGTTGATGGGGGTCGTGTTCCTGCTGATGCTGCCGTTTCTACCCGTGTTGCAGTATGCGAAGCGCGTGCCCGAGAAGTCGGCCGCGGCCGCACTGGCGGATGTCAGTGTGGAGGAGCCATTGCCAGAGTCGACAGAGCGGGAAATGGAAGAAGAGCATCACCTCGTGATGCACTGATCCAGATTCGAAACGCAGTCTTGAATCTCGGGGAATTCTGCGGCTGCTGTGGTACAGTAATGCCCACTCGGAGGTCTTCGGCTGCCGCTTTTCTCAAGTCTAAGACCAACGACCTAAGACCCCTGCTGGCCGTGGGGGCTGGCACAAGTTTTCAACTTCCGCCTTCGTCGAAGGAGCCAATCTTATGAATACCGTGCGCGAACTTGTAAAAGACCGCAAGCTCTTTGCCGTGGACGTCGACCGCACGGTTGTCGAGGCGGCGCGCTACATGATGGAGCACAATATCGGAGCGGTCCCTGTCCTACGCAACGGTGATCTGGCGGGAATTCTCTCCGAGCGCGACATCATGAATCGCGTCGTCGCCGTGGGCCGTACACCCGGTACTACGGCGGTGACTGAGGTCATGACGGCGAATCCGCGCGCTGTGAATGCCGACGAAACCATCGACGAATGCCTTTTCATCATGCGCGAATTCGGGTTCCGCCATCTTCCCATCGTCGAAGGAAAGCAAGTAAAGGGAGTGGTCTCGCTGCGCGACCTTCTCATGCATCAGGCCAACGAACTCGAGCGCCAGGCACGAAAAGCAGCCTCTTAATAACCCGGACCTCCGACCTCGGCACAAATCCACTGAGGGTCCGAAGTCTGAGGTCGGACGCCGCATTACTCTCTCTTCCTCAAAATTGTTTCCCCAGGCTTCGGGGGCAGCGTGAAGGGAAACTCAAACACCTTTCCCTGCGCCGGCACTCTCAGCACGAACGCTTCCTGCTTTTTCCATTTGCTCCCCATCCATTTGCTCTCCGTGCTGAAAAGCACCCATCCGCTGACTTGATCCTGCCCGGCGCCCAGGCGCGTCGCCCGCAAGCTGTTTTTGCCGACGAATTCCTCAAGCTCTGCGGAGTCCTTCAGAAACGCCCGCACATACGCCTGCTTCTGTTCCTTTTCTTCCGGATGTTTCTCGATCTCCCGCGCCGTCTGATCGTTCAGCGTATCCGTATCTGCCTGGATTTTCGCGGCAAAGCCGTCGGGATCGAGCGACGTCTGCACCACACGAAAGTGGTTCACGAACTCCAGCGAGATGTTGTCCGCAGAAAAATCCAGCGACGCCTGCCCTCGATACCTCACCGTGAGCAGTACGGCGAAGAACGGCTCATGCCTCCGGTGAACTTTCTCCAGTTCCTGGGAATCCACCGCCACAATGATTCCAACGTCGTCCGACCACATCCCATAGCGATACTTGCCGTCGTTGTCTTTCGAGAACGTGCAGCCGGGGTTTCCCTCTGCCCATCGCACCGCGGGAATTCCATTCTTGTTTTTGGAGGCAAAACCAGGCGGGCAGAGCATGGAGGAGACAAAGACAACTCCGACGAATCGACAGAGGAGGCTCAAAACCGAAGTCCGGGAACCGAAAGCCCGAAGTCCCGTCATAAGGCGGACTACTTTGGCGCCGTGACCGTCAGGCTGACCGTCGGACCGGTGTTGTTCGTTCCCGTATTGCTCGATACCACGCCGTTCGAGTCCACTCCGACGATCGTGAACGTATAACTATTCGCGGGGGTTATTCCGTTGGGTGTCGTCGTCGATGTACCAGTGGAATTGCCGCACGCCGGCACCATCAGGAACGACGCGGCCAGCACAAGCAATCCGAGCACTCCCCATGTTGTCGATTTTTGGCGTCCCCTCGCCGCGCCCAGGCCCACTAATCCCAGCATCGGCAACGACAGCCAAAGCGCGTAGAAGTTTTTCGGACGAACGTCCGCTCCTGTGGTGACCGGTCCGAATGTGTTGATCGTTAGCGTCGCCGACTTTGGTTGTCCGGTTATCTTCAGGAAGGGACCATCCTGATACGAGAACGAGCAGGTCGGTGGGATCGTGACCAGTGGAGTGATGGAAGCACAGGACAGCGTGATCCCTCCATCTGGCGGAGTCTGATATCCATTGATCGGGTTCACTGTGACCACGCCCTCGCCACCACTGCCCGCGGGCACGCTACTCGGAGCAACCGTGGTTGTCACTGTAATCGTGAACTGAGGCGTTACGGCGAGCACGGTCAACGGCAATGGGTCCGTTGTAAAAGTTGTCGTCGGCCCGGTCCCCGTGATCGTGACGCTGTAACCCACGGTGCTTGTCGTGCTCTGTGTCGTGATGGTTGCGGTTGCGCTCGCAGGCGCTGTCACCGATGCAGGACTTATCGTACACACCGGTGGATCAATCGTCGCCTGCGACGAAGTCACCTGGCAGCTTAAATTGACGGTTCCAGAGAACCCGTTGACCGATCCCACCTGGATGGTCGACGCGGAGGTCCCGCCCGGAGCGACCGCATCGGGAGAGAACGAAGACGCCTGCAGCGTGAATTCGGAAGTGCCCTGCTGCGCTAAGGCTGCGGGCACGAAACCGAGCACCCCAAAGGCGGCAATCAGACACAAGCAAGCCAGACCAGCGTGGCCTAATATCAATTTCAATCTGGATTCAGACCTTTCGGATCTCAACATGAGCTGGATAGGGTTCAAGTAAGCTTCGATTCCTGGGACTGCAAAAAAGCTGCCCGCACGATCCCCATTCTCCAACAAGAATCGCGACCGAACGCACAATTGTTTAGAAGCTGTGCCTCATTTTACCGTAAAGTCATCTCACAGCCTTGGACACCGCACAGAATCTTCCATACTAGCATTGATGGAATCACATTCACCGCGAAGGCAAAAGGAAATGGCCGCCCCAAAAAGAGCGGCCATAAGTCAAAACGCGCGACTCAACTACGGAGCCGTGTAGGCCGTAATGAATCCGTCCGGGCAAGGCACATTGTGGTTGCTCGAATCGAGGCAAGGATTACCGGCATGCCAGCTTCCATCAAATGCGCTCTTCGTCGGGAACGATGTCGTTGTTCCGTTTCCAGAGTCCGTATCGCCGGTGACGTAGATGTTTCCCGCTGGGTCCAGAGCAATCGCGGCGGTCAACTGATTTTCATCGCCCGATCCGCCAAGATAGGTCGAAAAAATGTAGGCATTTGTAACCGGATCTACCACACTGACAAACGCATCGGTGCTTCCTCCAAAGGCCACCTGGGTCGCATTTGCAGTCGGAAAGGTCGTTGAACTCGTCTGGCCCATGATGTAGGCGATGCCGACGGAATCGACAGTTACCGCCAATGCGGCGTCAACGTGATTACCGCCGATATAGGTGGAATACGTCACGGCGCTGCCGGCAGGATTCAGGACCGCAAGAAAGGCGTTCGGGCTTCCGGTTAGGCTCGTCGTGTTGGTTACAGGGAAATCGGCAGACGCGGTATCTCCAACCACGAAGGCGTCACCGGCTGCATCGGCGGCGATCGCCAGGGCCTCGTCTCCACTACTCCCGCCCAGATAGGTTCCATATTGATAGGCTGCACCTCCGCCCCCGCCCCCTCCACCACCTCCGCCCCCTCCGCCGTTGCTTCCTCCGCACGCTGGCATAGCGAGCAGCATTCCGAACATCGACATCAGAAGGAGCAAGCCAATTATCTTCCGCCGATGAGATGCACCGACGCCAACACCAACCAAGGCGAGACCAACAGCGGGTAGCGAGAGCCACAAAACTGCCGCGGTCCCGCGTTTGAAGGAACCCTTCGCTGGAGCGCTAGAGTTTTGTTTCGTTGCTGCGCCCTGCTTCCTCGCCGCCAGCGTTGAAGCCTTGATCGCGAATACAAACGCATCAGCAGATCCGGCAGAGGCCAGGGATCCTTGTGCCGATCCAGACGTTACTGGAAGATCCGACGAGAACGTCTGGCCACATACGTAGGCGTTTCCGCTGCCATCCAGCGCAATTCCGGTAGCTACATCGGCATCACCGCCGCCCATGTAGCTAACCACGTTGTAGGCTGTGCCCGCGGCATTCACTTCGGCAATAAAACCGTCCGTGGCCCCTGTCGCCTGCCCAAGATTGATGGAGCCGCCCCCCGTTAGATTGTTTACAACCGGCAGGTTGGTCGAGAAAGTCTGTCCGACGACATAGACATTGTGGCCTGCGTCGACTGCCATACCCAAACCAGTGTCGTCGTCATTGCCTGCAACATACGTTCCCCACTGAGGCACTCCATCGAGCGAAAGCTTGATTGCAAACGCATCGGTACCCGCGCCGGGAGAGGTCTGGGGTGCACCGTTGGACACAGGGAAATCCCCTGAATTTGTTGTGCCGCCGATGTAGATGCCTTGGCTATCGACGGCAATTCCACCCGGAAAGTCATCCCCAGTTCCGCCGAAGAGGGTGGTGAAGTCAGGGACACCTACTGCGCTGACCTTCGTCACGAAGACGTCATAGCTCCCAGCCAACGTGCCGCTCGTATCTCCCGGCACCGACGTCGAATCGGTTGCTCCGGCCACAAATGCGTTCCCATTTCCGTCCACCGCGATGGCCATTCCATAATCTGCGATATCACCGCCAAAGTACGTCGAGTATGTAATCGTGGGATCGATCACCAGCAAACGGCTGCGATCGTAGGAACCAACGTTGAGACTCACCCGGTTCCCGCGCACTTTGAACTGCGCATTCACGGGCTGGCGCGTTCCCGCAGCCTCCTGGTACGCCACCGGCTTTTCGAGTTGAATATCTCCGGCGTCAGTGCTGAGAACCAGATTCCCTTCGCTCGTTGTGCGGATCTTCCTCGCACCCTCAAAACCCAAGGCGATCCGCTTCACGTCAGCGCCTGGACTCACGAGATAGTCAAACTCAAGCTGCCCGTGCGTCCCATGGAACGCAAGATCGACTCCGGGATAAATCTCGCTATACTGCACCCGTCCATAAAGCGGGATATTCGAGCGCCATTTCGAAGGATCCTTACCCACGAAGTAGTTGACTTTTCCCGGTTCGCGCTCCGAAGCCGATATTTGTGCTATCCGATTTGCGCCTGCAAGGTGCATCTGCACGCTCGCGGATGCGCTCTGAACAGGGGAGCCGCTCTTGATTTGGCTGCGAAGCGGGCGTAATTGTCCCCGGCGCATCAACCGCGCCACTTTCGTGTCCAGCCTTCGTCGCTGCAGCGTCATCACCGCTTCCGAACTCGTCAGGTACAGCTTGTACCCTTTGCCCCTCGCCACATATTTCACCTGCGGGTCGGCCTGTCCCTGATTCTCTTCAAAGGCAAGCGGCAGCGCGCCGTAGTTGGCACGAATACGGGCCTGGCTCGCTGCGTCCGGATTCTGTGCTCCGGTAGTCTGTTGTCGCGGCGACGGCCCCTGCATCAGTGTGTGCGTCGCCAACTGCGGCTTAGCGGGAACGACGGCAATCACCCCGGCTGCCGCGATCGCGATGACCACCACAATCCACAGCGCAGACTTCCACGTTTGGGCAGATGGTTTCGACACGATGGTCCTCCTCGTGACTGGCACTAACACTGCATGTTGAGAATAGACTCGCCCTCAGGGCTTAATACTGGCGAGTAAGACAGGGCTCCGCCCAAAAACTTAAAGATGCTGATGGTTCCACGCCGAGCGGAGATCGATGGCACGCTACGGATTGTCAATCAATCTGATCCGGCCTTGGATAGGGGGAATGCTGTAGGGCATTCAACTTAGGCTCGACGCTTGCTTACGGAACCGTAACAATCACGCCGGTACACGGTTTTGACCCACGCCGGCGATAGCTGTGCAGAACCGCCGAGTCAAAATAGATGGCGTCCTCGGCCTCCAGCTCAAACTCCTCGCTACCAATCTTGAGCGCGAGCGATCCTTTCATCAGATAAAGCATCTCCACTCCCGGATGCTGGTGCGCCTTTACCTTATCCGCCGGAAGCTCCTGAAACTCGGCCACGTAGGCACTCAACTTCCGCTCGGTGGCCCGGTAATCAAGGCATTCAAAGAAGTACGGAACCTCCGGTGCCCCTGGCCGCTCCGGAAATCGTACCCGCTCTTCCTTTCGGACAATGCCCACCACCCGTCGCTTGCGTTCGTCGGTGAAGAAGTAGTCGAGGCCCACTCCGTACACCATCGCGATCCGCAGCAGCGTCGGCAGGGTAGGGAACAACTTCCCGCGCTCCAGCTTCGACAGCAATGCCGCCGAAAGCCCGGTGTGCTTGCTCAACTCCACCAGACCCATGCTCTTGCGCAACCGAAGCGTGCGCAGTTTTTCCCCGATGGAATACCGGCCTAACCCCTGAGAGATCGTGTCCCCAGCTTCCTTGCCCATTTTCCTATGATGAAATCAATGTTCTTATAAGTAAATTAGAAAACAACTCCCAATTCAACCTCAACTCACGTAGGGACAGCCGCCTCAGCCTGCCCTGAGCGAAGTCGAAGGGTCCCGCGAAGGCGAAGCCAAGCGGCCCTCCAGAAAAACCCCCGAACTCATTTCGGCGGCTGTTTCTTCTTGCCAAATAGCCCCATAACACTATTGATGGGATTCTCCTGCTGCGCGTTGGCTCCCTTGGCCTGATTCGCGAGTGCTCCCTCCAGGAAGCCGGTCGCAATTCCCTTCACATCGGGTGTGAATTTCGGGGCGGAAGTCGTACCCGTGACTCCAAACGGAACCGACATCCCACTCACGTCCGCCTTCATCTTGAAGGCAAGAGCGTTGGCCGGACTCACAGTCCCCGCTCCCGTGAGCACTCCAATCGACGGCACGGTCAGATTGATATTGTTCGCCTGCGTTCCCGCCGGGGACATCTTCACGTCCGAACTCAGATTCTGAATGCTTGTATCGTTTCCTGTGTTCTTTCCCGCCAGGGCAGCTACCGTGGCCAACTGCTGCCCGAGATTGAAATTCGCCAGCTGCGTATCGTGCAACTTGATCGTCCCGGTAGTTACTAACTGGTCCACAGCACCGGTGCTCGCCAAATTCACGTCCAATCCGCCACCCTTTAGGGTTGCCTTTGGAGGTAATACCACGCCGAGCGCCGGAAGCATCGCCTCCAGATCATCCACCGACATGTTCTGCCCATTCAGTTTCAAATTCACCGTCGTGACCTTGCCGTGCGCATTGTACGAGCCCGTCAGGTGCGCCACGGCCTTGCCCATCGCAATATCGCCCTGGGTGATGTTTCCCGCGTCGTTCGCCAGGTTATGCACTGCCGCAAACTTCACGTCCACCGGACGCCCCGCCGGCGACCCCTTCTTTACCACCACTAGATTCGAGGCTTTTAGCGTCCCGCCAGCCTTCGCCTGGTGCCCATCCGACGTCACAGTTCCATCCAGTTCGGCGATGCCCGCAATCCCCGCCGCCGGATCGATAAATCCCGAAGTCGCCAGATTCATCTTCTGCACGGAGATCTTCGCATCCAGCGGAGTCGACGCGGCATCGTTAGCGTCGATCGGCCCGGCATTCCCCGATAACTTTGCCGTTCCTCCCGATGGAGTGTTCGCCGTCAGTTGAAACGGGAACGATTTATCGAATGCGAAGTACTCCACTTCGACATTAACCTTATCGTAAACTCGTTCCTTATCGGAATTCGCCTTCGCCACGGTCACGCGCCCGTCGTTTACATCCAGCTTCGCCACAGAAAGATTCGGATTGCTCGATGTCTTAGCACTGCTCGAAGAACTCGGAGCGCTCGCCGGCGTCGCAGCTTTCTGCGGCGCGGACGTATTCTTTCCGCCCAAACTCGAGAAGTTCCACCGCTCCCCATTTTGGACCAGCCGGATCTCCGGCTCATCCAGAGTCAGCTCAGTCACGTTCAGCGTCTTTGAAAAAATCAGCGGCATCATCTCGACCCCAACCTTCAGGGACTTCGCCTGCACGAATGGATTCTTGCTGAATTGCGGATCATCGGCGATCGAAATCTGGTCAGCCGATACGCTTCCCGCCAGCAGCCGCAACGAAAGATTCCCGACCTTGACCTGCCGTCCCAGAGCGTCGGTCAACTGCGACTCCAGCGTCGGACGAAACACATTCGCATCAATAAAAAATGGAATTGCAATCAGGATAAGAATGAGCAGGCCAATTACAATGGCCCCGATTTTCAATGCGCGCTTCATGATTTCCACCTCCTGCCAGAACAGCAGAGTTTTCAGTCGTGCGTGAGGAGTTCGTGCGGTGACGGCAGTTTATCACTGCGCATCCTGCAATAGCTCCGGCGACGGCACACTTGCCGGCTTCTTCTGCTCGTTCGCACCCGCTGCCAGCGCCATCTCTTTTTTTGCTTCGTCCTTCCGGCCGAGCCGCAGCAGCAGTTGTCCTCGTATGTAATGCGCGTCGGTGCGCTCCGGATCCAACTTCACCGCCACATCGGCCTCGGCGAGCGCTGCCGCAAATTTTCCTTGCTTCTGATAAATCTTCGCCAGGCCCAGATAAGAATTTGCCAGACGCGGAGCTCGCCGGATCGCCTCGCGATAGCTCTTCTCGGCATTCGTAGCATCTTCCATCTGCCAATACGTTTCCCCAAGCTGGTCGTAGTTCAGCGCCAAATCCGGTTCCACGGCAACATCCTTCAGGAACGCATCGCGAGCCGCGGCATACTCCTGCTTCCTAAAGTGCGCGAGCCCCAGATTGAAATGCACGAACGCCAGCCTGGGATTGGCCCTTGCTGCAGCCTCGAACTCCGCAATCGCCAGGTCATACTCCTCGCGATTCAGATGATATTTTCCTGCGAAGAGATGGTATTCCGGTGAGTCATTTCCCACTTTCAGGAGTTGTGCCGCGGCGCGCTCGTCGAGGTCTTTCCGTCCCGCGCGGTTCGCCGCGTTTGAAAGCACATACAAGTACGGTAGCTTCTCCGATTCCAGCGGCCAAAGCGGCTCCAGAGTATTCGCCGCATCGTCCCACCGCTCGGCAAAGAAGTAACAAAGTCCCAGCAGATACCTCGGCTGTTCGGCACTCGGCTGATCCCGCACCACGGATTCAAACGGGGGGATGGCTTTCAAAAATTCATTCTGCCGGTAATATGCCAGCCCTATATTCAGACGAATCCCTGGCACTTGCGGCATCAGCTGCTCTGCCTTCTCCAACGATTGCAGGGCCTTCGTCCACTGCTTGCGCCGCATGTAGACGACTCCCAGGTTTGCGTACGCCCGGCCATCCTTCGGATCGAGTTCCAGCACGCGCCGGAAATCTTTCTCCGCTTCCTCCAGTCGCCCGTTGGCGAGCGCCTCTTGTCCATGTTGACCAAGCTCAGAGGGACTATCCTCCCGCGAGTCGGCAATTCGCCCTCCCGGCGACGATTGCGATACGCAAATATGCCCCGCTACACACACCACCAGCAGCCCAAGAACGATTCGCATTGTGATCCGTGTGCTTGACACTCGCGGTACTCTTTGCTGTAGTGTCGCCAGCCTTCGCCAGAAATTCAAGCGAGGGCAGGCTGACAGGCGACAGATGTCATTGTAGTTTCTGGGAGCAACACAAAGTACGCGGTTTAGTTTTTGAAACTTGAAACTTTGAAACTTTCTCCTTAAGTCATGGTGACGATTCGCGATGTGGCGAAGGAAAGTGGTTTCTCCTCGACCACCGTATCCATTGTGCTGAATAACGCGCCTCTGGCACGCTACATCCCTGCGGCCACCAAAAAGAAAATTGAGCGCGCCGCTCAGAAACTCGGATACCGCCCCAACCAGTTCGCCCGCTCCCTGCGCAGCAAGCGCAGCCACACAGTCGGCGTCATGGTCTTCGACATGACGGACCCCTTCTGTACCATGATCCTCCGCGGCATCGAGAATACGCTCTACCAGGCGTCCTATCTTCCGATTCTTACGGATGTACACAATGAAGGCAGCCGCTTCGAGCGCTATCTCGAGATGTTGCTCGACCGCCGCATCGAAGCACTCATCGTGATCGCGAACTGGGTCTTCCTCGATATCAATCTCCTCGCTGATCTCGAAAAGAGCAGCATCCCCACGACGATGATCGGATGCGAGTTGGAAACCGACTCCATCAGTTCCGTCATCGTCGACAACGAACTCGGCGGCCACCTCGCTCTCGAGCACCTGCACTCCCTCGGACACCGCAAGATCGCCATCATTCGCGGCCCCAAGGCTCTCACCGACAGTTCTCCGCGCTGGCGCGGGATCCGCAGCTTCGCCAAACAATCCGGCCTCGAACTCGACCAGCGCCTGATCGTGGAAATGCCTGAGTCCAGCGATCCACTCTCCAGCTTCGAGCTGGGATACAAGCTCACGGAGGACCTGATCCGCCAAAAGCGTTCTTTCAGCGCCATGCTTGCCTTTGACGACATGAGCGCCTTTGGCGCCATCCGCGCCCTGAATCGAGCGGGCATCCGTGTGCCCGACCAATGCTCCGTCATCGGCTTCGACGATGTCGCACCCTCGGCGATCTACTCGCCTTCGCTGACCACGGTTCGCCAGCCTATGGAAGCGATGGGAACGTCCGCAGTCGGCATCGTGCTCGACGGCATCAACGCAGTTCTCGAAAAGCGCGAAATGACACCGACTCATCGCAAAGTAGCGCCTGAGCTGGTAGTCCGCGAATCCACGCGCAACGTCTCGTAGCAGCAGAACGTGGAGGGCTTAAATCCACACGGCTTTCGTATCGCCGTCTTACAAACGACCAACGACGAACGACCAGCGACGAATTCGCCTCCGGAAACGTTTCCGCCGCAAAATCACCATTCTTGCCCACCCTTCGTCACGTTTTTTTCTTGACAGTGCACCTCATATAAACGCACTATTCATACGTTTTAATAACCCGTCCAGGGTCTCAACTCCGACACGGGAAAATAGCTCCGAAACGTGAACCGAGCCGCGAGGCTCCGTTCCACAGCAAAGCCGACTGAACCAGCGCGGGCAGAGCCCCGCGCCCTATGGGGGAAAATTCACCATGAAATTTTCGCGTGTTCTGTTAGGGACGTTGCTGGTCCTGATGTTCTGCGGTGCTGGCTGGGCGCAGAATACCGGCTCGATCACAGGTACGGTGAAGGATCCGTCCGGAGCTGCCGTCGCCGGCGCTGCGGTCCAGGTGGTTAGTGCCGATCGCGGAATCGATCGCCAGACAACCTCGAACTCGACCGGCGAATACAGCGTCTCGGCGCTGCCCCAGGGAATGTACGACGTCGTCGTCACCGCCGGAGGATTTAAGAAGTTCCAGGCGAAGGGAGTGAAACTCGACGTTGCGGAGAGGGCCCGTGTCGATGCGAGCCTTCAGGTTGGCGCGGCCACCACCGAAGTTGTGGTCGAGGGCACGAACGTCGCGCAGGTCGAAACCGAATCCTCCGACTTGTCCGGGACCGTCAGCGGAGCCCAGATCTCCCAGCTTGCTCTGAATGGTCGAAATTTCACACAGCTCGTCACCCTGGTTCCCGGCGTCAGCAACCAGACCGGTCAGGATGAGGGCACGGTCGGCATTTACGGGAACGTGAGCTACAGCATCAACGGTGGCCGCGTTGAGTACAACAATTGGGAAATCGATGGCGGCGACAACATGGACAACGGCAGCAACTCCACGTTGAACGTCTATCCGAACGTCGATGCCATCGCCGAGTTTAAGGTGCTTACATCCAACTACGGCGCGCAGTACGGCCGCAATGCTTCGGGGACTATCGAAGTAGAAACGAAGTCGGGCACGAACCAGTTCCATGGAACCGCCGACTACTTTGGCCGCAATGAGGCATTCAATGCCTTCAACTTCTTCGATGACCCGAACTCGTCGAAGCCGTCGTACAAGAAGCACGACTGGGGATATACCATCGGTGGCCCTGTGGTCTTTCCCGGTTACAACAAAGATCGCAAGAAGACATTCTTTTTCTGGTCGCAAGAGTGGAGGCGCGAAAAAAGCCCCACGACTTTCATTCACAATGTTCCATCTGATGCCGAACGTGCAGGTGATTTCTCAGAGCTATGCCCCGACCCAAATGTTACTGACGGCGATCCGATGCAGAATTGTCCGAACGTTCCCGACTTCACCGCCGTAACCATTGACCCTGTCGGTGCCGCCCTGTTACCCCTGATACCTGAGGCGAATACGACCAATGCGGGCTATCCAGCCTATCGCGCGTCCGTCTCGACTCCAACGCAGTGGCGCGAAGAATTGGTCAAAGTCGATCACAACATCAACGACAAGGTTCGGGCGACGTTTCGCTACATTCATGACTCGTGGAATACAGTGACCCCGACGCCACTCTGGAGCACTGGTGACTTCCCGACCCTCACCACGAATTTTCTGGGGCCTGGCGTCAGCACGGTGGCGAGATTGACGGCGAACGTTTCCCCCACGCTGCTGAATGAGTTCGTATTCAGCTACACGACTGATCACATCACGTTGAGCAACAACGGTCCGTGGCAGCGTCCCGACAACATTACCGTCGGCATTTTTCAGAATGGTTTTGGTGGTAAGTTGCCCGGTTTCCAGATCACCGGCGGAACTCCTTACGGGGATGGTTTCGGAGAGGACCCAAGCTACATTCCGTGGAAAAACTCCAATCCGACGTATACGTTCCGTGACAACGTCAGCAAGATCATCGGAAAACACGCTCTCACCATCGGTGCTTATGGCGCGATTGGCCAGAAGAATGAAATGGATGGATTCGAACCATCGAACAACGGATTCATCACGACTGATAACACCTCTGACGTATCGACCGGGAACTCCTTTGCCGATCTTCTGATGGGAAGAGTTTCCCAGTTTCAGCAGGAAAACCAGCAACTTAAGTACTTCAATCGCTACAAGATTCTCGAACCTTACGTTCAGGATGACTGGCGAGTTAGCAGTAAGCTGACTCTGAACCTCGGTCTCCGTATCAGTTTGTTTGGAACCTATCGCGAAAAGTACAAACAGGCATTCAGCTTCGAACCGAGTGCCTACGTCACGGGAAACACCAGCGTGGACCCCGATACCGGCAACGTGATTGGCGATCCCTTTAACGGTATTATCCAGTGTGGTGGGTCCGGAATTCCTGAGGGTTGCATGACTGGACACTTGTTCAATCCAGCCCCTCGCATTGGTTTCGCGTGGGATCCGAAAGGGGATGGCAAAATGGCCATCCGCGGCGGCTATGGCATCTTCTATGAGCACACCAACGGAAATGAAGGGAACACCGAGTCGTTGGAAGGAACGCCGCCTCTGGTGTTGAGCCCGGTGCAAAACAGTGCCAGCAGCTACGCGGAAATCGGTGCAGATGTCGGAGCGCAGTTACCTCTGGCCGTAAAGTCGATACCGAGCAAGGCGATTTGGCCTTACGTCCAGCAGTGGCACTTGGATATTCAGAAGGAACTGCCTTCGCGGATCATCGGTACCCTCTCTTACGTTGGAAGCAAAGGAACTCACCTCACGCTGCAGCGGAACATTAACCAGTTGTTCTCGATACCCGCGTCAGAGAACCCGTATCAACCGGGCCAAGCCATCTCTCAGGATGATTGCGACACCATGACGGTTAACGAACAACCCGTGACCGGCCAGGTCGCACAGAATCTCTCGGTCGCCTGCGGCTCCAATCCCAACGTGCTGCGTCCAATCCCGGGTTATGGCGACATCACACGTCTTGAGAACACGGCCAACTCGAACTACAACGCGCTGCAATTCTCTGGTCGCAGGGCCGTCGGATCTCTCAATCTGAGCGTCGCCTACACTTACGCTCACTCCATCGACAACTCTTCGGATCGGTTCGACGGCAATTTCGTCGATTCCTATAACCTCGACCGCACCCGGGCGAGTTCGAACTTCGACCAGCGTCACATCTTCACTATCAGCTACCTTTACAATCTGCCGTTCTTCCGCAAGCCGGGAGTAACTCACACGGTTCTTGGCGGGTGGGAGGTTTCAGGCGTAACGACAATCCAGACCGGGACTCCGTTCAGTGTCACCAACGGTACGGACTTCGCCGATGCTGCTGGCGTCGCGAACGGCGTTGGTACTGGTTCTTTTGCTGACATCGTTGGCGACCCGCATTCTGGGTTCGTCCGCAACGTCGGCGACGAAGGTCCACGCCTCTACAACCCAGACGCATATGCAGCCCCGCAAGGATTGACCTTCGGCGACTCAGGTCGGAACTCGCTGGTGAATCCTCGTCGCACGAACTTCGACGTGAGCCTCTTTAAGCATTTCCCGATTAAAGAGTCCTATGCGTTCGAATTCCGTTGGGATGCGTTCAACATTTTCAATCACACCCAGTTCAGTGCGATCGACAACAGCTTGGGCAGTGCCACATTCCTCGAAGCCACATCCGCCCATGCAGCGCGCATCATGCAGTTCGGGGCGAAGTTCATCTTCTAAGAAAGCCACTCCTCCCTCCAAAGCCCGGTCTCGAAAGAGGCCGGGTTCTTTTTTGCAGGGGATTGGAAACCGCCTTTCGGGCGGAGCGATGAACTGTGAGCGGCACGAACTCGTCCACACGTGCGTACAAACCACACGGGAGTTTTCCACACACACTGGTGTGACGTCTGCCCTTGCGTTCCACAGGATCATTTCGCCATCCTCGTCGAGGCGGGGATGGTGTGCCGAGCGTACATCTCGTCCCATTTTGGGACCGAGTTCCCGAACCGCATCATCTAAGTTATTTGAAACCAAGATTTTGCCCCTAAGTGATTGTGCGCCATAGATTACTTTGCGATTTTCCCCTAATCGACTGATTCCAAAGAACCGCTGGGGGGAGGGGTACCCCTCACTGAGAGCGGAGTTCCATTTCGGGAAACGTGAAGGCGAGACTTGAAGAAGTTTCTTCGGCGTTCTCTGCGATCTCTGCGGTAATGTTCTTGATCGCAAGTCAGGAAGACGACCGAGATCCCACAGGAACTTGTAAGCCAGAGCCCACAGCCTGCAGCGCGCGCTCCAGATCCTCAATCAAATCGTCCGCGCTCTCGATCCCAACGGACAATCGCACCATCTGTTCAGTCACACCCATCCGCGAGCGCTGCTCCGCCGAAATCATCGCATGTGACGTCAGCACCGGAATCGATACCAGCGACTCCACTCCACCCAAACTGGTTGCCAGCGTAAACAGCCGCATCGCTTCGCTCACGTGTCGCGCATCATCGCCAGTGCCTTCGACTTCAAACGTCACCATTCCGCTTCCGCCGGACATCTGCTCCCGCGCAATCGCATACTGCGGATGGCTTTTTAGGAATGGATAATGCACGCGCCGAACCTTCGCATGGCCCTCAAGGAATTCCGCTACGCGCAACGCGTTCTCATTCTGCCGCGCCACACGCACTGCCAGCGTCTTCAGCCCTCGGATCAGCAGCCACGCAGCGTGCGGATCCATACAATTGCCCAGCGTCTTGCGACTCTCGTCAATCTGTTCCATCAACGCCGCTCGTCCGCAGACCACACCGCAAGTCAGGTCCGCATGCCCGCTGAGATACTTCGTTCCAGAGTGCATCACCAGATCGATCCCATATTCCGCGGGATGTTGATTGATCGGTGTACCAAATGTGCTGTCGATCATGCATAGCAACCCGTGCTCTTTCGCAAGCCCAGCCATCTTCTTTATGTCGACCACGCGCAACGATGGATTCGTCGGCGACTCGAGGTACAGCAGTTTCGTGTTGCCACGGATCGCGCGTTCATGTTGACCCACATCATTTGTCTCGACCAGCGTCGTCTCGATCCCCAGTTTCGGCAGCCATTCCGAGAAGAACTTGGTCACGCCGCCATAAATATCGCGCTGTGCAACGATGTGATCTCCCGCCTTCAGCAGCCCTAGGATCGTCGTCGTGATCGCGCCCATACCCGACGCGAACACTCGCGCAGCTTCTGTCCCTTCAATCGCAGCGATGGTCTGTTCAGCCAGCGTGATCGTCGGATTCCCCCACCGCGTGTAATAGCGATCTGTGGTGGTGACGCGAATCTGCTCATCATTGTCAGTCACCTCAAACGTCGAGGTCTGATAAATCTCCGGCGCAACCGGACCGTTCTTCTTCTCGAGATCCGACGAGCCTCGCACCGTAGCCGTTTCAGTACGGCGTTTACGCTGTTTCATGGCATCCTCACGCAACAAGACTAAAGGCGCATCCGCGCAGCCGCAAGCATTCGAATCGATTTTCCTTCGTGGACCTTAGTGTCCTTCGTGGTGAACGATTTATAATGCCCAATTCACGCCATGGATCTGGGGATCAAGGGACGTGTAGCGCTGGTAGCCGCGTCGAGCCAGGGAATTGGTCTCGCGACTGCCGAGGCCTTTGCCGCCGAAGGCTGTCGCGTCGCCATGTGCGCGCGCAACGTGAAGACGCTTCACACCGCAGCTGACAGAATCCGGAAGCAATATTCTGCCGAGGTTCTAGCCGAAGCATTCGATGTCACGGACCCGACCGCAGTCAGCCGCTTCGTGTCGGAGATCGCAAGCCAGTTCGGCAGCGTCGACATCTGCGTGACGAACGCAGGAGGTCCTCCTGCCAAGGGATTTCTCGCCGCCTCACTCGACGATTGGGAGAAGGCAATCCAGGCAAACTTCCTCAGCACCGTGTACTTCGCGCGGGAAGTCATCCCGCACATGCAGCGCAACAAGTGGGGACGCATCATCACCATCACCTCGATCACAACCAAACAACCCGTTACGGACCTGGTTTTGTCGAACGCCGTGCGCGCCGCCGTGGTTGGATTGGTGAAGAGCCTCGCCAACGAATTCGGCAAAGATGGAATCCTGGTCAACAACGTCGGCCCGGGATTTACCGCCACTGATCGACTGAAGGAACTCGCAAAAGCCCGTTCCGCAACCACGGGGAAGCCTGAGCAGGATTTTCTCGACGGATGGGCCGCTGACGCTCCGCTGAAGCGCCTGGGCGATCCCCGCGAGTTGGCCGAGACGATTGTGTGGCTCGCGTCAGAGCGCGCATCGTACATCACGGGACAGACGGTCCTCGTGGATGGTGGAATGTACAAAGGTTTGTAAGAGCAATGAGCCGTGAGCAAGACCGTTTGCCACGGATTTGACGGATCTGTACGGATAGTTCTTTTGTTGATTTCTTGTTCCGGTTTATCCGTGTAAATCCGCGTTAATCCGTGGCAGAGAAGTTGTGACTCGCTACTCACGTTAGCAGCAGGAGATTCATGCGATCGATTGCATCCAGAATGTCAGTCATGACCGGTGAAGGAGCTCTTTCCGTCTTCGCGCGGGCGAAGGAACTCGAAGCCCAAGGCCGCTCGATTATTCATCTCGAACTCGGACAGCCTGATTTCCATCCCGGCCAGTCTGTCTTTGACTCCGCTACGAAAGCGCTCGCAGAAGGCAAAGACCGCTACTGCAACGTGATCGGCGTTCCTGCTCTCCGTCAGGAAATTGCGGCCTATCTTCAGCGCACCCGCAGCATTCAGGTGTCACCCGACAACATCGTGGTCGCGCCGGGATGCAAGATTGCGCTCTTCCAGTCGATGATGGCGCTGCTGGAACCCGGCGATGAAGTGCTCTATCCGGATCCCGGCTTCCCCGGCTATGCATCAATCTCGCTCGGACTCGGCGCAGTGCCGGTTCCTTTCACACTCTCAGCCCGCAATAACCTTCAACCCGATCCCGACGAGGTCGCTTCGAAGATCACCCCGCGCACGCGCATGCTGTTGACGAATTCTCCAGGCAATCCGACTGGAACGGTTTACACCGACGCTGTCCAGCGCTCTCTCGCTGAGCTTGCCGTCAAACACGACCTGTGGGTTCTTTCGGACGAGATTTATGCGCGCATCATCTACAGTGGTGAATATCTTTCGATGCTGCGTTATCCCGGAATGGCCGAGCGCACTCTCATCATCGATGGATTTTCCAAGAGCTTCGCCATGACGGGCTGGCGATTGGGATACACAGTGGCTCCATCAAACGTGATTCCTGCGCTAGACCTGATGGTCGTTAACACTTACACGTGCGTTGCGGAATTCACCCAGTATGCGGCCATTGATGCGCTAAAGGATCGCGAAGGCAATACGCCGCGCATGGTCGCGGAGTTTGCGCGCCGCCGCGATCAGTTCGCGCGCGATCTGAATCGAGTCCCGGGATTCCGCTGCCTGCCGCCGGATGGCGCATTTTATGCCTGGGTCGACATCACAGGTACAGGCATCAGCGCCGAAGAACTCTGCCGCATATTGCTTGAAGACGCGGGAGTAGCTGCGATTCCCGGAGCGGCATTTGGCAACGCCGGCAAGGATTTCATACGATTCTCCTTCGCCTCATCGATGGCGACGTTGCAGGAAGCGGTCGAGCGCATTCAGAAAGTTTCTTCGGCCTGGCAGGGAACAGCCGCCGTTCGTTGAAAACGATTTCAGCATTGGCACTCATGATTCGAGGAAGAACCATGCGACAAGCACTTGGTTTGGTGTTCTTTATTACCGCAAGCTGTTTCTGTTTCGGCCAGGCACGCCCATTTCCGGGGAATGACGTCCAACAGATTTACCAGCGCCTGCTTCCGCAGATCGAGAAGATTCAGGCTTTCGATCACCACGCCCATCCGGGATATGCCGACGATCCGGACGTCGATGCCATGGCCGCGCCTCCGAACGCTAGCGAAGCGCTGCGCACCCGCGACGACAATCCCGAGCTTGCAGCCGCCGCGAAGGCCCTTTTTGGCTATCCCTATACGGATCTGAAACCCGAACACGCGAAGTGGCTGCTCGACAAGAAGACCGAATTGAAGAAGCAACTCGCGGGCACGGCCTACTTCAACTCCATCCTCGACAAGATCAACATCGAGAGTTCGGTCGCGAATCGCGCCATGATGTCGGACTATCTCGATGCCAAGCGATTCCCCTGGGTCTTCTTCGCCGATTCGTTCATGTGGCCGTTTAATAACGAACGCGAGACCGGGCGCAATCCCGACGAAGGTGTTTTTATTCCCTTGCAGGAAAAGATGCTGCACCGCTGGATGCAGCAGGTGAATGTCACCAAGCTCCCCGCATCGTTTGCGGATTATCTCAGCTTCATCAGCCGGGTGCTCGAAGACAACTCCAAGCGCGGTGGGATCGCCATGAAGTTCGAAGTGGCCTACTTCCGTCCGATGAGTTTCAGCGATCCCACGAGTTCGCAGGCGGAAGACATCTACCGCCGCTACATGAATGGCGGGGTTCCGGCAGAGAAGGAATACCGCACCTTTCAGGACTACATCTTCCGCTATCTGCTGCAGGAAGGCGGCCGCCTGCACTTGCCCGTTCACATTCATACTGCTGTCGGCATCGGGGACTATTTCAATCTTTCGCAGAGCAACATCATGACTCTCGAAACCGTTCTGCGCGACCCACGCTACGCGAACACGACGTTCGTGATGATCCATGGCGGATATCCACTGGAGCGTGAAGCGATCTGGCTCGCCGCGATGAAGAATGTCTATCTCGATTCGTCGTTTGGAGAACTCGCGCAGTATCCCTCGGCATTCAAGAACACGCTGAAGATGTGGCTGGAAACTTTTCCCGACAAGATCACCTTTGGCACCGACTGTTTCCCGTACAATCAGGTCTTGGGCGCGGAAGAGAGCTACTGGCTCGGTGCGTATTCCTCGCGGACCGCGCTAGCAGCGGCTCTGGCCGAGATGATTTCCGAGGGAGAAATCACTGAGTCTCGCGCGTTGGAGTTGGCGCATGGCTACCTGCACGATACGGCTGTGAAGTTGTACGCCGGCCGAGTGCGGTGAGCCAGGGGCTAGGAGTCAGGGGCTAGGGGCCAGAGGTCAGGGGTCAGAAGCCATTGAACAGTAGAAAGGATTTCAGGATTTCGTTATGGCAAAAGGTTATTGGGTTACCTTCTATCATTCGGTCAAGAATCCGGCTGTGTTAACCGAATATGCCAAACTCGCGACCCCAGTCGTTAAGGCGCATGGCGGACGATTCCTTTCTCGCGGAACTGCCGTGAAGGTGTACGAAGCTGGAATACAGGAGCGTTCCGTGATCGTTGAATTCGACAGCGTGCAGGATGCCATTGCCGCATACGAAGATCCCGAATACAAAAAAGCGATCGCGGTCCTGGGAGAGGCCAAGCGCGACGTTCGTATTCTGGAAGGCGTCTCCTGACACATCCTCCGACAGGGAAGAACATGGCAAAGCCGAAGAAGAAATCGAAAGCGACCGCCGGGCGCGCTAGACCAAAAGCGCGGTCCTCGAAACGTCCGCAGGTCAAGAAGACAGCAGTCAACGTCGAACTGCAGTACATCCCCTGGCACATGATTCCGCTGGAGGATCTCAATCCTCTCTTGCAACGCCAGTTTGTGGTTGGACAGCAAATCATGCTGGCCCGCGTGCTGCTCAAGAAGGGATGTATTGTCCCGCTTCACAGCCATCACAACGAGCAGTTGACCTACATCGTCGAGGGCGCGCTCAAGTTCTATATCGACGGCAAAGAAATTGTCGTTCACGCGGGAGAAGTGCTCTGTATTCCGTCGAACATGCCGCATAAGGCGTTGGCCCTGGAAGACACTGTCGATCTCGACATCTTTGCTCCTCCGCGCGCCGACTGGATTAATAAGACCGATCAATACCTGCGGGGAGAGAAGTAGATCGCGCCCATGTCCCTGGTCTCCACTTCCATCGAAGGAGTGCGCCAAGCGAATTTCCGTTTCCGCTGCATCGCATGCGGCGAGCTGAGAGATGAAGCCGGTCAGGACTTCCGCTGCGAGAAATGCGGAGACCTCCTCGAAATCCACTACCCCGGATGGAAAGACGTCAAGCCAGATGCCGGCCATCTGAAATCGTCGTGGAAGAACCGGCGCCTATCCTCGAGTCCCGTTGATCTGAGCGGAGTCTGGCGCTTCCGCGACCTGCTGCCGACCGTCGAGGACAAGGACGTTATTACGTTGAGGGAAGGGAACACTCCTCTCTACGAACTGCCGCAATGCGCTCGAGTCACAGGCGTGCCGCGCCTCTTCGCCAAGCATCAGGGAATGAACCCGACAGGGTCGTTCAAAGATGGCGGCATGACTGTCGCGGCCACATTCGCTCGGCGCGCAGGATTCCGTTGGGTGGCATGCGCATCGACGGGAAATACTTCGGCATCGATGGCCGCCTACGCGGCGCGTGGAGGGATGCGCAGCCTGGTGCTCGTTCCCGATGGAAAGATCTCGTGGAGTAAGCTCTCACAAGCCCTTGACTATGGTGCCGTCACCTGCCAGCTGCGGACGGACTTCGATGGATGCCTGCGCCTGCTGCAGGATCTGGTGCGGCAAGCTCCCGTCTACCAGCTGAATTCGATTAATCCGTTTCGCCTGGAAGGCCAGAAGACTCTTGCCATCGAATTGCTTGAACAGTTTGACTGGCAGCCCCCCGATCACATTATTGTCCCCGGCGGGAATCTAGGAAACAGTTCTGCTATCGGCAAGGCCTTGCTGGAAATGCGCGAGCTCGGACTCATCTCCCGGCTGCCGAAGTTGTCGGTGATTCAAGCCGAGGGGGCGAACGCCTTGGTGCGGACTCTGCGCGAGGGCAGCGGCAAGCACCTGATCAGCGTTACCGCCGAGACTCGAGCCACGGCGATCCGCATCGGAAATCCCGCTTCATGGAAGAAAGCCGCCCATGTGCTCGAAGCCACTGAGGGCGCGTGCGAGCAGGTGAGTGAGTTCGAGATTGCCAAGGCGAAAGCGGAGATCGGCGCTGAGGGCATTGGATGTGAACCGGCATCGGCGGTCACTTTGGCAGGACTCAAGAAACTGGTGAAGCAGGGATTCGTGAAAAACGACGAGACCGTGGTGCTGGTACTGACTGGGAATCTGTTGAAGGATCCGGACTTCACCATCGGCTTCCATCGTGGAGACATGTCTGGGTCCATCCAAGAAGCCGAGGCAGTAGCGCCATTGCGCCATCCCCCAATTGTTCTGGACGCTTCGCTCGATGCCGTGATTCGTACGTTGGAGCGATTCAACTGACGTTTTGAAGTGCTTTTGTCCCACGCTGCGAGCGCAAGATGCGCTCGCGACAGCCGGCGAGGACGCCGGCGCTACTATGGCAAAAACTTCTCAATCTTCATTCAAACTGGCGCTGCCGGCAACTTCGGCCAACCTCGGCCCAGCGTTCGACGCGGCTGCGCTCGCAATGGATTTCTACATCAAAATTGCCGCCAAGCTCGCAAACGAGTACTCGATTGCTGCCAAAGGCCGTGATGAAGCGATTTGTGGAAACGTCCAGAACCATCTGATTCTCGAAACCTATCGCGAAGTTCTTCAATCTGCGGGTCGGCCGGTGAAGCCGCTCGCCTTGAACGTTGTCAACGACATTCCCATCGGCAAAGGCTGCGGGTCTTCCGCAGCAGCGCGTCTGGCGGGCATTGCGCTGGCAGTGCATTTCGGCCGCCTCCACTGGAATGACGCGCAGATCATCGGTGAGGCTTCGCGACGTGAGCGTCATCCCGACAACGCCTCCGCGTGCTGGATGGGCGGACTCACGGTTGCCCGCATGTCCGGAGAAGCTGAGGCCCAGGTTGCGGTGATCCATCCGAAAGGGAAGTGGCCGCTGGTGCTTGCGATTCCTGAGCAGCCGCTGTCAACCGAAGAGGCACGCCGGGTTCTCCCCTCACAATATTCGCGCGCGGATGCGGTCACGAACGTGCAGAATTCGATGCTGCTGCTGGCGGCCTTCACGCAGAACCGCCCTGACCTTCTGGGCGCGGCGTTGGAAGATCGTATTCATCAGCCCTATCGTTCCGCACTCTGTCCCTTGCTGCCGTGTTTGCAGGAGTTGAAAGGGAAGGCAGGGATTCTGGGAGCAGCGCTGAGTGGTGCGGGACCATCCGTTCTCGTGTTTCTTGATCCGCACGCGCCACCCAAGAAGGCGCAAAAGCTGGTTGACAGCCATCTTGCGAGCAACGGGCTGGCCGCAGAGTTGCGTTCCACCGCGATTTCGAAGCGTGGTGGACGATCCTAGTTTCCGGGAAGAGTAAAGCCGTATTTCTTGAGCAGGTCTGACACTTCTTTCGTCCGAACAAAGTCGAGAAACTCGCCGGCTTCCTTCTTACGTTTCGAACTCGAAACCACCACGACTCCCTGCGCTAGCTGAGGATAGTAGTCTGCCGGAACGATCCAGAATTTTCCTTTGCCCTGCATAGCTGGCGCAACCGCGTGAGCCAGCGCCACGAAACCGGCTTGAGCATTTCCGGATTCCACAAATTGCGCTGCCTGCGAGACATTTTCGCCCAGCACCAGGCGCGACGTCACCTTTTCATATATGCCGGAGTGTTTCAATGCGGCCTCGGCGGCGCGGCCGTATGGGGCGTGTTGCGGATTGGCCATCGAAATTTTCTGTACCGAGGGATCGAGAAGGATTTCCATCCCTTTATGTTCGACATCGAGCGGCGAGTCTGCCGGCACCCACAACACCAGCTTTCCGACAGCATACTGATAAAGACTGGGCCCATCTGCTTCTCCGGCCGCGATCAACTGGCGCGGATAGTCCATGTCGGCCGAGAAGAAGGTGTCGAACGGGCCGCCATTGTGAATCTGCTGCGTGAGTGCTCCTGACGCTCCGAACGAAAGCCGGACGTGGACTCCGGTTTTCTTTTCAAACGAGTCGCCGACCTCTTTCAGCACTGAGCTTAGGTCAGCCGCGGCGGCTACGGTCAGTTCTGTGGAGGAGGACTTCTCCTGGGTGAACGACAAGGTTGTTACGAAAAGAAGAGCGATTGCAACAAGTGCGCAGCAGACAAGTTTCATTCCGGGAATTTTCATGCCTTTTCTTATCATAATGCGCACACATAGAGGAGGTGGACGTACTTTTCCCAAAGTGGGCCAGAATCGTTCTGAAACTGCGCTTTTGCGTTGATTCGTTTTCCTACCCTACCCATACTGTGACGTGAACGCGTTCATTACGCCCGCTTACCGGTTTCTTGTCGCCATCGCACTTAGCCTTCTAATGGCGACTCCTCTTCTTAATGCTCAGACGGCGCCCAACAACTCCGCCACAGAGTCTGACGCAGACTATGTTCAAGCCCGGAATGCATGGTTCTATCGCGGGCGGGTCATGAAGGGCTTGCCTTCGGCGGAATTGCGTCGACGAGCTTATGAGGCGAAGTTGCAGTTGCGCACGAAACGTGCTCAGGGTCATGTTGATGGGCAGGCATCGCTATCGCAGGGATCCTGGATTCCACTTGGTCCCGTTCCGTTAGCGTCGGACGCGAGCGGAAACGGTACGCAGGATTATCACCAGGTCTCTGGCCGTTCCACCGCAGTTGCGATCGATCCCGCCGATGCATCTGGCAATACGATTTACATTGGTGGCGCCCAGAGCGGGATTTGGAAGTCGACCAATGCGGCCAACGCGAATGCCAACAGCGTTATCTGGACTCCCATCAGCGACACGCAGGCAACGCTCTCGATTGGCGCGATCGCAATTCAGCCGGGCAACAACGACCCCGCAAAGACGGTTATTCTCGCCGCCACTGGTGAAGCGAACAATTCCAGCGATTCGTACTTCGGGCTAGGCATTCTGCGCTCGGCTGATGCTGGGAACACGTGGACGCTCATCCCGACTGCCAACAACGGTGCGCTTTCGTTCAGCGGGTTGGGCGGCACGCGCATGGCTTTCAACAGCACTAGCGGACAGGCGAACACCGTGGTCGCAGCAATGGCGACAACGTCCGAAGGGCTGGTCGATGGCGCCGTTACTAGTGGCACGACCCGAGGTTTGTACACGTCGCTCGATGCCGGGCGGAGTTGGACGTATGACGCAATCGCCGACCCTGGCGGCGCCACGGACGCGACTTCAGCCACATCCGTTGTCTACAACGCGGCTGCGGGGAAGTTCTTTGCTGCGATCCGATATCACGGTTTCTATTCTTCGAGCGATGGCACACACTGGAGTCGTCTCACCAGCCAGCCTGGTGGGGCAGCGCTGAGCACGGCGGCCTGTCCTCCGGTTTCCACGTCGAACAGTTACGCCTGCCCCATCTATCGCGGGGAGATCACTGTAGTGCCTGGACGCAACGAGATGTATGTCTGGTACGTCTACTTGTCGTCGAGCGGCGCTCCCGTGGATGGCGGCATCTGGCAGAGCGCCAATGGGGGGCGTCGTGGACATCGATCTCCGACTCAGGCATCACGAGCTGCGGCGATAGTCTCGGTTGTGGAGTGCAGCAAGGTACATACGATCTTGCCCTCATGGCGACGCCCGACGGATCAGGCACCGATCTCTACGCGGGAGCCGTCAACCTCTATAAGTGCGCGGTGAATACGCTGAATCCGACCTGTTCGGCTTCGCCGTTCATGAATCTCACGCACGCGTACGGATGCATTCCAATTGCAGCGCCGTCTCACGTTCATCCCGATCAGCATGCAATGGCTTACATGATTCCGGCATCTGGCAGCGACTCGGGCAACGCACTCTTGTACTTTGCCAATGATGGAGGAATCTACCGCGCGCTGAATGGATATTCGGGACTGAATTCGGGCTCGTGTTCGGGGATTAATCAGTTTGATGATCTCAACCAGAATTTGGGATCGATGGCGCAGTTTGTCAGCTTTTCGCAAAGCTCGCTCGATGCCAATACCATTCTTGGGGGCACGCAGGACAACGGTTCTCCAGCGAGCAGCCAGGCGACAACAAATCCGAGTTGGGTCAACGTGCTCGGAGGCGATGGCGGCTACAACGCGATCGATCCGATCGCTACCATGAATTTCTACGTGTCCAATCCCGACGTCCCTCCGGGAGGCTTGGCGATTCAGCTCTGCACCAGCGGCGTGAACTGCAACAACGGCGGATTCAGTTCAGTGGTGACCAGTAGCGATCTCGGGGGAGATGATGGAGCGTTCTACTTTCCATTCGTTCTCGATTCGGGATCGGCCACATCGATGCTTGTAGGTACGTGCCGTGTCTGGCGCGGACCACGCACCGGAGGTGCTTTCGTGGCGCTAAGCCCGAACTTTGACACGCTGGGCGCCGGCACCTGCACTGGAAGTGAGGTTAACCAGGTGCGCGCGATCGCTGCCGCCGGGCAAATTGACGGCAGTGGTTCAACCACGCTGTATGTGACGACTAACGGCATGGGCCCGATCGAAGGCCCTCTGTACACGCCGTCTGGGGGCCATGTTTGGGTTACTACAGATGCGTCGAACGGGTCCGCGACCTTCGCCGATGTCACTAATAATAGCCCGACCGGCAACATCAATCCCAACCAGTTTCCAGTTTCGGCAGTTGCAACCGATCCGTCCGATGCGAGCGGTAAGACTGCCTATGCCACTGTGATGGGTTTCACCGGGGGCAGCGGCCATGTCTGGAAGACCACGGACGCTGGCGCGACCTGGACCGACTTCACCGGCAATCTGCCCGACTCGCCGGTGAATGCTGTGGTGGTCTATCCTCCGATGTCGCAGATTTTCGTCGCGACCGACGTCGGGGTGTTCGCCAGTTCGACGTCGACTCCAAGTTGGACGGAGCTAGGTCCGAATCCCGCGACGAATCAGCCCGGATTTCTTCCCAATGTAGCCGTCACGGCGCTCGCCATCTTCAACCGAGGCGGCCAGCAGTTGCTGCGAGCCTCCACATATGGTCGCGGTATATGGCAGTTCAATCTGGCGATTACGCCGGACTTTCAGTTGTCTATCACGAATTCTCCAATTACAACGTTTGCGGGGCAAACTGCCACTTTCAATGGCACCGCAACCGCGGTGAATGGATACACAAATTCGGTGACGCTGAGCTGTTCGGCAGGGACGTCAGCCGCGCCGAGTACCTGCAGTCCATCCCCCTCCACGTTCACGCCCGCTAACAAAACGCCATTTACCGTGACCGTCGGCGGGTCCGCTGGAGACTACAACTTCAACATCAAGGCGGTGGGGGCGGACTGGCCATGTCACACACACGCTGCCCGTGACGCTACATCTGGTCAACTTCGGGTTGACCAAACCGTCGCCGGCGAGCGTCACCGTCGCGCGAGGGGCCACATCAACGCCGGTGAGTTTCCAGGTGACCGCTGCCGGATCCTTCAACCAGAGTGTCGCCGTTTCCTGCACCACCAGCATCAGTGGCGCAACCTGCAATCTCACCCCGGGTACGACGGTCAATCCAACCGCAAACAGTCCAGTCAACATGACAGCGACCGTTACGGTGCCCACCGCGGCAGTCGCAGGCAGCTATCCGGTGACCATTCAGGCTTCAACGTCCGGAGCCGAGCCGCTGACCACATCTTTTACCTTGGTCGTTACCGCGAATCCGGACTTCGTCCTCACCGAGCCCAGTGCATTCCCCGAAGTGAATGCCGGCAGCACCGGCACCAGCGGCACGTTCTCCATCGCCGCGCTCGATAACTTCGTGGGCACAATCACTCTTTCCTGCCCTTCGACCTTCGGAGCTGGCAGTTGCAGTGTCAGCCCTGCCTCGGTCAGTTCCTTTCCAGCGACCGCCACATTGACCATCAATGGCAGCAGTTTCACTGCGGGCGCTTATTCAATTTCAATCACAGGAACATCTGGATCGATCATTCACTCGCTAGCCGTTCCATTCAATGTGGGCGACTATTCGGTCTCGGGAACAAACTCGGTCTCCGGAGTACCGGGCCAGCAAGCGACCGCTGGCCTGACGTTAACGTCCTCATATTCATACAACGGAAAGATCAACGCGACATGCGATGCTACTACTTCGCTCGCGGGTGCAATGTGCACGCTGACGCCCGGTAATCCGATCAGCGTGACCAGTGGCGGTACGGCCAACCTCACCGTCACGATCAACGTTCCGAACAATGCCGTGCCCGGCGGCTACAACGTGAAAGTGAGCCTGCAGGACACCACGGGATCCCCCACCCACTCTGCCACGATCGCGCTGACGGTCGCGCAGGACTTCATCGTTACTTCATCTACTACGAGCCAGTCGGTAACGGCGGGACAGACTAGCGGGCCGTATGCGCTGCGAGTGCAACCGGTGGGCGCGTCATTCAGCGACGCGGTGAATCTGGCTTGTACGTCCGGCCTGCCTTCGGGTGCGCAGTGCGTGTTCAATCCATCCACACCTGTGACACCAGGGAACTCAGCCGTCGACGTCGTGATGAACATTGCGACAAAGGCAGCGATGTCGGATTGGAAAATGCCGGCAATCGGGTACATCGCGGTATATGCTTCGTGGTTGTTGTTGCCGGGAGTCGTTTTGGTCGGTGAGTTGCCGCGCCGTGTTCGCGCTCACAGGCTACTATTCCTCTCGACAGTCATGCTAATGCTCACTTCCGGCCTATGGCTGCTACCATCGTGCGCCGGAGTCAGCAATAGCGGCGGAGGTGGAAATCCTCCACCAACTTCGAAGACGTATCACATCACCGTGACAGGTAGCTCCGCAGGAACTCCGGCTGATGCTGGACAGAGTACAACGGTGACTCTCGTCGTAAACTGAGAAGTTTCAGAGCAAAGATTGTCTTCGTTCGACTGTCTCGACGTCAGCACTCCCACCATGACCGACTCCGGCTACGACGTCATCATCATCGGAGGTGGCGCAGTAGGACTCGGCGTCGCACTCGAGATTACACGCCGTTTTCCGCGCCGGCGGTTGCTGCTGCTCGAGAAAGAAGATCGGGTCGCTGCCCATCAAAGTGGTCACAACAGCGGCGTTATTCATTCTGGGGTCTACTACAAGCCCGGTTCACTAAAAGCGAAGTTGTGCGTCACCGGCGCGGCGGCCATGGTCGAGTTCTGCCGCGAACACGGCATACCGCACAACGTCTGCGGAAAAGTGATTGTCGCCACGCAGGAGGACGAACTTCAGCGCCTCGAAGAATTACAGAAACGCGGAGAAGCGAACGGACTCACCGGCCTGCGCCTGATCGGGTCCGAACAGTTGCGTGAAATCGAACCGCGCGCCACGGGCCTTCGCGCCCTGGTCGTTCCTTCCACCGGAGTAACGGACTACTCCCTGGTTTGCGAGAAGTATGCCGAATTGGTCACCGCGGCGGGAGGAACTGTCCTCACTGGGGCGCGTGCTATCGGGATCCAGCGCACATCCAGCGAAATCACAGTTGAGACTTCAAAAGGCGCATTCTCCACCCGGGCCCTGATTAACTGCGCCGGTCTCTATAGCGACCGCATCAGTCGTATGGCCGGAGACGACCCCGGCGTTCTGATTGTTCCATTTCGCGGCGAATACTACGATCTGGTGCCCGAGCGCGCATCGCTCGTTCGAGCACTGATCTATCCCGTTCCCGACCCGCGTTTCCCATTCCTCGGCGTTCACTTCACGCGCCGGATCACAGGCAAAGTCGACGCCGGCCCGAATGCCATCCTCGCACTTGCCCGAGAAGGGTATCGCCATTCCAACATCAACGTTCGCGATCTCGCCACATCGCTGACCTTTTCCGGATTCTGGAAGATGGCCAGCAAACACTGGCGCAATGCTTTGGGTGAATGGCATCGCTCGTTGTCGAAACCTGCATTCGTGCGCGCCCTGCAGCGTCTGTTGCCTGAAGTGACTGAAAAAGACTTCGTACCGGGCGGTTCGGGTGTCCGCGCTCAGGCTCTCAAGCCGGATGGAGCGCTGGTCGACGATTTCCAATTCGTGCCATCCGACAGAGTGCTGCACGTTCTCAACGTCCCATCTCCAGCCGCCACAGCCTCTTTGATGATCGGCAAGACAATTGTCGATACGGCCGCGGAGAACCTCGCACTCTCCTGACGAAAGCACGGCTTCTCCTAGAAAAAAAATCTATTCATTGCACCGGAAAAGAAGTGCGCAGGCTCTTCCTTATGCGTGCTAAGGTGACTGGAAAGAGGGGTGCGGCGCCGCCCAGTGATTGAGGAATCGTAAATGAGAGCTTGCACGAATACCCACTGCGTCGGGTTTGGACGCATTGTCTACTCCGTGGCCACTCGATGCCCATTCTGCCGATGGGACCTGAAGAGTACGCTACCGGTCAGCGAAGTCACGTCATCGTCAAAGCCTGACCAGCACGCCCCGGCAGCTCGCTGAACCTGGTGCCTTCACATCCCAATATCTTCGCTCCACAAGTCCGCATGTGCGCGGATGAACTCGCTCATCATCTCGATGCACTTCGCATCATCAAGCACCACTATGTCTACTCCACGTTGCCGGAATAAATCTTCGGCTCCCA
>AR_comb_assmDRAFT_10108659_pt1 | contig 36312 bp, 27 predicted proteins | sample ArasoioldDNA_FD_10543 | JGI IMG/M metagenome (IMG submission 10543) | reverse complement strand
TTTCGGGTACGCCGGTTTTCAAGACCGGAGCCATCAACCACTCGGCCACCTCTCCGCACGGCCCAACTAACGCTCCTCGCAAGATTGCGAGTAACACGGTTTCTCTAGTTTACATGAGCATCTGCGCCCTTCTGAGAAGCCGGTCGGGGCAGCAATCCGAATGCTCGGGAGTGAAACTCCATGACTTCGGCGAAGTGCGCCAGGAAATAGTTGATGCTGTGATCTCCCGGATACGCGTGATATTCGTGTTTTACGTGCTCCTGCTCGAGTTCGCGATCTAGTGCCGCCGCTCCCTTTTCAAATCCGTAGTTGTCTTCCTGTCCACAGTTGAAATAGATCGAGAGCTTCCGCAACCCAGCAACATTACGTTTCGCCAAGACGAAGGGACTGTTTTCGTTCCAGTGCGGCACAGCAATCGGCTTTCCGAAGACGGGCCCTAAAACACTCAGCAACGGCAAACCACTCTCCGCGGCTGCATCCAGCTGCTGCGGAGACTCCGTAATCAACGCCGCACTCTGTGCGCTGACTGCCGAAAAAAGCTCCGGATGCGCAAAGGCAAAGCGCAGCGCTCCAAAGCCTCCCATGGAAATTCCGGTGATCGCGCGTCCGGCCCGACCGGCAACGATCCGGTATTTTCGTTCGATCTGCGGCATGAACTCCTGCAGGAAAAAATCGTTGTACCGCACAGATCCATCTGCCGAATTGACGTAAAAACTGCGGCGTCCCTCCGGCGCAGCGATCAGAAAGTCGCCCATCTTTTGTTGTTTTCGCAGATCGTCCAGCAGAGTCCAACCGCCGCTGTTGAAGAGCGTTTGCTCATTGTCGCCCAGCCCATGGAGGAGATAGAGAACCGGATACTTTCGTGGAGGCTGCTGCTTTATAGCTGCATCGTAGCCCGATGGAATGTACACGCAATACCGGACCGCACGCTTCAGAATCTGACTATTGATGGCGCTGCAATCAATCCGGCTCTGCCCAGCCGAGGACCCAACGAATACAACGAGAGCGATAATGAGGAAACGTACGCGGGAAAGGAGGGGCATCCAGTTCAGTCTATTCGTAACGCAGCGCCTGCACTGGATCAAGCTTCGCAGCGCGTCCAGCGGGATAGAGCCCTGAGATCAGGCTGACGCAAAAAGCAAAGCCGATCGCGAAGGCCACCAGCCACCAGGGAACGGCCCAGAAGTGCTCCGCTGGCAGGGATTGGCTCTTCAGCCAGATGTTGGTCCCGAAATTGATTACTTGACCGATGCCCCAGCCTAGAGCTACTCCCAGTATCCCGCCGAAAACTCCCATGGCCCCGGCCTCGGCAAAGAAAAGCTTCTGCACATCTGCGTCACTGGCGCCGATCGCCTTCATGATCCCAATCTCTCGCCGCCGTTCGAGAATCGCCATCACCAGCGTGTTTACGATTCCGATCGAGGCGACAATCAGAGCCAGACTCCCAAAGATTCCGAGAAACGCGTACAAGACGCCAAAGAACTGCCGCAGCCCACGGCTTGCATCCGCAATCGAAAATGTCGTGAATCCCATCTTCTTAATCGCGTCCTCGACCGACTGGATCTGCGCTGGATTTTTAACCCGCACGCTGATCGACGAATACACTGGTTGATCGCTGGCAGCACGTGACACTTCGCGAAGATCGGTCGCCTGCATCACGTGCAAACTCTCCGCCAGCCTTAGTGGCAGGAATACTTTAGCCCGCGTGGGACCACGCATGCTCTCAGGATCAAGATCAGACACTCCCACAATTCTTAGTTTCTGTTCGCGCGAGACGACCGAGTAGGAGGTTCCAACGAAGTCCTCCTCTTGTGGGCTTGCCGTACCTTCGTTGACGGTCGCCACACGCTGTGCGTAGCGCACCACCAGCTCTTTCCCAATCAGTGGCTTTGCTACCTCCGAAACATTTGGCTCGGGAGCCCCGAGCGGAGGAGTCTTTCCCAGCAGTTCCTCGGCGAATGACTTCTGCAGTAGCGCTTCCGCCGCGCTGTCCGAGGAGAAGAAACTTCCCTGCATCCCGTCGAAAGCATCATTCGATTTCGCCGACTGTGGAAGCGCCGCAATCGTTGTCAGATGTGGCTTGTCTTCAAACCGCAATTCTGAGACAAAGCGAATGTCTGGATTTGCCTCGCTCACATTGGACAGGCGCTCAATCTCCTGGCGAGCTGGCTCGTCAAGCACGCGACTTTCGCCCGGAATCGGGCCGTTTCGTTCTTCCTCGCGTCCCATGCCCCGCAGTTCGCGACGCGAACTCACAATGATCGTGTCGAATAGTCCGGACTTCACCAATCGCCGCGACGCCAGCTGCTGCAGGCCGATTCCCAGCGAGAGCATAGCGACCAGGGATGCCACCCCTACGGAAATGCCGACTGTAGTAAGCGAATTCCGCAAGAGGGACTCCCGCAAATTCCGCAGCGCGAGCTCCGTGAGATCTGGAATCTTCATCCTCGGGCTCCCGGCATTGCCGGATTCGGCTTATCGTCGACTAGCTTGCCATCAGCTAAGAAAATCATCCGCTGCGAATACCGTTCCGCCAGAGCCCGCTCGTGCGTTACCATCACAACCGTCATTCCGAGATCCCGGTTGAATGCGCGCACCATATCCATGATTTCGCTTCCGGTGTGGCTGTCGAGGTTTCCCGTCGGCTCATCCGCCAGCAGAATCTGCGGACGATTGATCAGCGCCCGTGCGAGCGCCGCACGCTGCTGTTCACCGCCGGAAAGTTCACTTGGCTTATGATTCAGCCTTGCACTCAGTCCAACCCGGTCCAGCGCCTCGCGCGTCAGGGATTCCCTGCGGCTTCGTTCGACCTCTGCGAATCGCATTGGCAGTTCGACATTTTCGGTGACCGTCATGCTGGGGATCAGATTGAAGGACTGAAAAACCATTCCCACCACGCGCAGCCGGTACTTCGCCAGCTCCTCACGCGATAGCTTCGACAAGTCGCGATCCTGGACAACCACGCTTCCCGAAGTTGGCCGGTCGAGTCCCGCAAATAAGTTCAGCACCGATGATTTGCCGGAACCTGAACTGCCCAGCAATGCCACGAACTCTCCCGGATGCACGTCGATGGACACTCCGTCCACCGCGCGGATCACGTTCTCTCCCATGCGGTAATAACGGCAAAGATTTTCGCTGCGGATTGCGACGGTACCGTGTGGAGTGGAAACTGCCGGAACGCTCGTCATGAGGCTAGCGCATCTCTCCTCGCAATACGCGCAGTGCATCGCCAGCCTTCACATCACCATTCTTGGCGCCGGAACCATTGCCATCCACGACAACCGCGTCCCCTTCGCCAGGGGCGAGAAACAGATTCTCCTCTACGCCATGTTGCCGTGTGTATAGGTCATAGTAACGTCCGCGCGTCGCATAGAGCTCGGCATGGGTGCCCCGTTCGACGATTCGGCCCTGTTCCATCACCATGATCTGATCGGCTCGGCGAATCGTCGAGAGCCGGTGAGCGATCACGAACGTTGTTCGCCCCTGCATGAGATAAGAAAGTCCCTGCTGAATCAGCTGCTCCGATTCGGAGTCCAGGCTCGAGGTTGCCTCGTCGAGAATCAGGATGCGCGGCTCCGCTAGGATGGCCCGAGCGATCGAAATCCGTTGCCGCTGTCCACCTGAAAGCTTGACACCGCGTTCGCCGACTACTGTGTCGTACTTTTCCGCGAATGTCTCGGCGAACTCATCGACGCGCGCGATGCGGCAAGCACGCATGATCTGTTCTTCCGTTGCATCCGGCCGCGAAAACGCCACGTTCTCGCGTATCGTCCCATCAAACAGGAACGACTCCTGTAACACAACTCCGAGCCGCGTTCGGAATGAATCGAGCCGCACCGTACTCAAATCCGTGCCATCGACGCTGATAGTCCCTTTAGTCGGCACATAGAACGCAGAGATCAGTCCGATCGTCGTCGATTTCCCCGAACCTGACGACCCGACAAGCGCTGTCACCGTTCCCGGCTGCGACCGGAAAGAAATATCGTGCAGCACCTCGTGGGTCCCGTCATAGCTGAAACTCACGTCATTGAAGTCGACTGTTCCAACAATGTCTTCGAGTCTCACGGACCTGCGTGGGTCCTGATCCTCGGGCCGCTCATTCAGGATTTCCTGTGTGCGTTCCAGTCCCGCCAGTGCTTCCGTGATCTGCGTTCCGATCGAAACAACCTGCAGGATTGGCGCAACGAGAAAGACCAAATATAAGTTGTAGGAAATGTATCCGCCGGGCGTCAGCGTGTGGCCAACCATCTGCCGTCCACCGACATACATGGTGGCCGCACCAACCAGACCCAGCAAAACACTTGCCGATAAGCTCATCAGCGATGTCGCTGTGAGCGTGCGCATCACGTTCTCTAGGAGCCTTCGAACTCCACTGGCGAAGGTCTTTTCTTCTCGTTCCTCAGCGTGATACCCCTTCACCACCCGCACACCACCCAACGATTCCGTCAGTCGTCCGGTTACTTCCGCGTTAATCTTGCCTCTCTCTCTAAAAATTGGACGGATCGTCGAAAATGCCCGGTTCAGCACAAACGCGAAACAACTCAAGGATCCGACTGCAATCAAGGTCAGAGGAACGCTAGTCCGCAGCAGCAGCACGAGTGCAATTCCAGCTGCGACCAAGCCTCCGGAGAAATCGACTAGCCCGGTGCCCAGCAGGTTCCGAACACCCTCGACGTCGCTCATGATTCGCGACACCAGTGCGCCGGTTTTGTTGGCGTCATAGAACGAGATGGGCAGGCGGGAAACGTGCTTCTGCACTTGCTCGCGCAGTTCTGCGATTAATCGCTGCGCCGCTTTCGAGAGCAATTGTGTCAGAGAAAAGGAAGTGACGCCCTGAATAAGGGTTGCGAACAAAACTGCCAGAACCAGAGGCCGCAGCATCCAGATCTGATTCTTGCTGACGACGTTGTCGATCAGGAACTTCGAAGCATACGGCAGTACGAATCCCGCGACCTTGTTGATCACCATCAATACAAAGCCGATCGCCAGCAGCCCGCGCCGCGGACGCATCAGCTTCCAGACCTCCGGCAAGACCGCCTTCAGCCTCTGCATCTTGGGTGGTTTCGTCGCTTCTTTATCAGGGGAACTCAATGTATTGTTGGACTCCAGTGGGGCCGGTTTGGGTTCATTATTACTGAAGCATTGTCACACAGAATCGGCTTGGCTGGCGGCTTTCCGCCTCCTGTGACATGTGCCCCTCTGCCGTTGTATGCTCGGGGCGTGTCGCGACCCTCTGCGCCGGAGCGTTCACCCACCCTTGGCCTTTTGCTGGGACTACTGATCACGGTCTCGGCGGTGGTGGCTTATTCTGCCTACATCACATGGCAGGTGACGGGCCTTCGCAAACTCCAGACCGAGTTGGTCGATCGCAATCGCAAAGATTCCCTGCAGTTATTGCGCATCCAAAATGATCTCAACCTGCTAGCCGTCGCCATGCGCGATATGGTCAGCAGCGACGAACCGTATCCGCTCACTGCATGGTCAGCGCAGTTTCAGCGCATCCGCACGGACCTCGATGACGCGATGCGCCTCGAGGCAGGATTCGCCGCTTCCAGCCGCACTCCCGAGCAGACTGCATTTCTAACAGGCTCGGTCACGCAATTCTGGGACGCCGTCGATCGCGTGTTCGATCTCGCCCAACACGGCAAGGAAAAAGAAGCGCGCGAGCAGGTCACTCTTTCGCTGCAGGAACGCCAGGCCGCTCTGAGCACGGCCGTGGCTCGTTTTCTCGTGCAGAATACCGAGAACGAGGAGCAAGCAGGTCAGCGCATCGTGCAGATTTACGATCGCGTCCAGCGTCAGGTGTACGTCTTCCTTGGGGCGACGTTGTTGGCCATTCTTCTCAACGGTCTCTCCCTCATTCGTTGGAATCGCCGTCTCTTCGCTCGTCTCGCCGAAATCTCTGAGCGTCGCAGTGAACTTGCCCAGAAACTTATCGCCACGCAGGAATCAACACTTCGCTATATCTCACGCGAGCTGCACGATGAATTCGGGCAAGTGCTGACTGCGGTTGGCTCGATGTTGCGCCGCGCGGGCACGCATGCTCCGGAAGGATCCTCTCTTCGAGCCGATCTGCAGGAAGTTCTTCAGACCGTTCAAAACACGCTGGACACCGTGCGCAGCCTCTCTCAGGCTCTGCACCCGGTCATGCTCGACGAAGCTGGTTTGGAGAGTACCCTCGACTGGTACATCCCCACCGTGGAAAGACAAACCGGGATTGCCATATCCTATGAGAAGCAGGGAGAGCCCTTCCCGGTGGACGGCGGTGCGGGCGTTCATATCTACCGCATTGTGCAGGAGGCCCTGAACAACGCAGCTCGGCATTCGGGGGCGAAGCAGATTCGCGTGCTTCTGAGTTTCCTGCCGCAGACGCTGGAGTTGCAGGTGCAGGACCACGGAACGGGCTTCCCGGAGCGGCTCAATAAGCGTGGCATTGGGCTGGTCGCAATGCGCGAGCGTGCTGAACTGATGGGTGGGCAAATCATCATTTCGCGTCCACCTGAAGGCGGAACGCTGGTCCACCTGACGGTACCAAGGGAGAAAGCAGAATCGTATGCCAAAGAAGATCACAGTCTTGCTCGTGGATGACCACAGCCTGGTTCGGCGTGGCTTCCGCCGTATGCTCGAAGACGAAGCCGACATGGAAGTTGTCGGTGAAGCCGGAGACGGCGAAGAATCCATCAAACTCGCCAAGCAGCTTCAGCCGCAGGTTGTCGTAATGGACTGCGCTCTTCCCGGCCTGAATGGCCTGCAAGCGACACGTCAGATCATGGAGGACTCTCCCGAAACCGCCGTCCTCATGCTGAGCATGCATAGTGAGAGCACTTGGGTGCGGCAGGCGATTGAAGCGGGAGCCAAAGGCTATGTGCTGAAAGATGCTCTCGATCTTGAACTGAGCACAGCAATTCGTAAAGTTGCCGCAGGAGAAACCGTCTTCGACCCCAAAGTCGAACAGCGCACAGCGCTTCGCGGTGAGCGTAGCGCAGCTTTGACCCAGCGCGAACTTGAAGTCTTGCAGATGATTGTCGATGGCAAATCGAATAAAGAAATCGCCACCGCCCTTGATCTCAGCGCCAACACCGTTGCCGTCCACCGTGCCAACATCATGAACACTCTCGGCATTCACAAGACTGCCGAACTTGTCGTCTATGCGATTCGTGCCGGGTTGGTGAACGTTCCGTGAATCGACGGTCTTTTCTGGGGGGAATGGCTAGCCTCGCTCTCTGCACGGAAGCCTCGCGCCTGTACGGTTTTCCTGCACAATCACCCGCTGCCACTTCCCTCGGATTTCACTTCACTGACGTCACCACCCAAGCCGGAATTCAATTCCAGCACAACAGCGGAGCATTCGGCGGCAAGTTTCTGCCTGAGACTCTCGGCTCCGGCTGCGCTTTTCTCGACTTTGATCGCGACGGCTGGCAAGACATTCTTCTCATCAACGGATCCGACTGGCCCGGACACAAGAAATCCCGCACCACGCTGCGCCTCTATCACAACAACGGAAACGGCACGTTCACCGATGTGACCCAACGCGCCGGACTCGACGTCGAACTTTACGGCATGGGCGTGGCCGTCGGCGACTATGACAATGACGGTTTCCCCGACATCCTGATCACCTGCGTCGGTCAGAACCGACTCTTCCGCAACACGGGAAAGGGCACATTCATTGATGTAACCAACGCCGCCGGCCTGGGTAAGCGCGAGGGCTTCAGCACTTCAGCCCTATGGTTTGACTACGACCGCGACGGTTTGCTCGATCTCTTCGTGTGCAACTACGTGAAGTGGTCTCCGGAGACGGATGTATTCTGCAGTCTCGACGGCAAGCACAAGTCGTACTGCACTCCCGAAGCGTATCGTGGCGCGACGTGCTGGCTCTTTCACAATCGCGGCAATGGAACCTTTGAAGATGTCACCGCTACCAGTGGAATCTTTGATAGCAGTTCAAAGTCCCTTGGAGTCGCCCTCTTCGATCAAAACCAGGATGGCTGGCCCGATCTGCTCGTCGCCAACGACACTCAGCCCAACAAGCTCTATCGCAATCAGCACAACGGCACATTCAAGGACTCCGCTGTTGAAGCAGGGATCGCGTTCAGCAGCGAAGGCAAAGCTCGCGCTGGCATGGGCGTCGACGTTGCCGACTTCGACAACTCCGGTACGCCGGGCGTCGCCATCACCAATTTCGACAACGAGATGATCGGCCTCTATCGCCTGAGCGGCAAAAGTTTTGAAGATATCGCACCGCAGTCCGGAGTGGGTATCGCCTCCAGAAACAGTCTGGGATTCGGTTGTTCTTTTCTCGATGTCAATCTCGACGGCTGGCTCGATTTCGCCGTGGCCAATGGACATATCGACGAAACCGTCCGCAACATTCGTGGAAACGTCGGCTATGCACAGCCTCCGCAGCTCTTCCTGAACAATGGGAAGGCCAGTTTTCGCGAAGTTGCTTCTGAGGTTGGTGGCAGGTTCGACCAGCCGAAAGTCGGCCGCGGTTTGGCGTACGGCGACTTCGATCGGGATGGCGATCTCGACCTGCTCTTCACCACGAATAACGGTCCTGCTTACCTCTATCGCAACGATCAGCAATCAGGAAACCGCAGCATTCGATTCCATCTGGTAGGAACGAAATCGAATCGCGACGCGATCGGTGCGACCGTACAAGTCTCCGCCGGTGGTTTGTCGCAGTCGCGTATGGTCAAAGGGGGCTCAAGCTATCTTTCACAGTCTGAACTTCCGGTCACCTTCGGACTGGAAAAACATGATCGTGTCGAACGTGCGGTCATCCACTGGCCTAGCGGACAAACTGAAGAGTTCAAGAATCTTTCCGCCGGACGTTCGTATGTGTGTACGGAAGGAAAAGGCGTGTCGCCGCAAAATCGTTACTGAGCGGATTTCGCGGTGTGCTTGACTACACTCCCACCCGCTGCCAGGTCAATCTCCACCGTATCGTTCACTCGCAAGAATAGCGTGCTGGGGTTCTTTATTCCCCACTTCTCATACGGAATCGTAAAGTGAATGTTTGCATTCCAATGATCGCCATCCTGAGTCAATTCCGCCGGTACCGTGATCTCGTGATCGGTTCCATGAATGCTGAACACGCCATGCACGGTGACAGACGACTTTCCCGCACTGGAAACTGCACCATCGATCCGGTCAGGACGAAACACGATCTCTGCGTATTTCGCACTCTCGAGCACTTCCTTGTGCATCTTGCGGTCACGCATCCCATTGCCGCTGTCACCACTGGTCGCGTCGACCACGATCTGGCCTGACACTTTCCCTGACGGCTCTACTTGCAGTGCTCCCTGCTTCAATTTGAAGCTTCCACGCACTGTGTGCAGGACATCGCCCAACGTAAACTTCACCGACGTCTGAGCCGGATCCAGTTGATATTCCGAACCCTGTGCAGACAATACGCCACCCAACGCGCAGACAAGCAGCACCGTTCGGATCACGATCGAAGATTGAATACGGATCATCTCAGGCTGTCAGCAACCCCCATCCCAAGGTCAAACCATCAACCGCAAGGTGCAGGGGTGACAGAACTCCGACGTGCAACTCCAGCAGCCGGTGAAACACTGACGGATGCCTTACGAATGCTTGTACTATGCGCCGCTGTAGTCTCGGACGCCGATCGAGCACGAGCATCAGACGCGCCATGAGCCGCGGACGCAATGCCAGTCGCCGGTGCTCTTTTTCATACCGGCTGAGATCTCCACTGTCCAGGCATTCAGCCAGCACGCTTGCTTGGTGAAATGCAAGGCACAAACCTTCACCCGTAATCGCATCCACGCTGCCCGATGCGTCTCCAATCAGCGCGATGTTTCCCCGACTCACGCGCTTGAGCCGGCTGGTCGCCGTGACAGCGCCCTTCTCGGTAGATGCCGCTTCCACTCCTTCCAACCTCGCTTGCAATTCGGGTAGGTGCCACAGAGCCTCTGCAAGTCTTAGCTTGGGATCGCGTGAAATCAGCGCCACACAGATTTGCTCGCTTGACACTGGAGTGACGTATACCTCTCCCCGACTTCCCCAATGCAACTCCATGCGATCCGTCCACGGCTTCGTGCGGAAGTGCTGCCGGTACGCGTATCTCCTGAGTCGGTCTCGAAACCTGTCCAGTCCGGCCCACCGCCGCACACGCGAATTTGCTCCGTCCGCCCCAACAATCCACCGTGCCCGAATCCTGTGCTTCCCCAGGTGAACACCGTCGGAAGAAATCGCTGTTACTGCTGTTCGCCAGAGAATGTCGATTCCCAACCTCTGTGCCTGATCGGCAATAGCGCGATGTAGCACAGTACGTCGCACTCCGAGTGCAAACGCACCCTTTGGAAATGCAGCATCCGCCTTCACCGCACCACTTAGAAATCGGATTCCACGAAACGCGAAGGACTCCTCCGCCGGGATCGTCACTCCAAGTCGTTCCAGCGCCGCTACGCCGTCAGGCATCAGCCCTTCTCCGCACGGCTTATCAATCGGCACCTCGGACCCATCGGCGACCATAACGCGAAGTCCCCTTAGTCGTGCGGCAATCGCCACTGCCAGTCCCGCCGGTCCCCCCCCTATGACAAAAACATCGGTCGTACCCACCCAGTCTCCATTCTCACCATTTCAGTAAAACTAGTTCCGAGCAGAACCCCGGCCCCATTGCCGCCAGGATTCCAATTGTGCCTGGCTCCGGACGTCGATTCCTCATCACATCCTCGAGCACAACCAGCACGGATGCCGACGAGAGATTTCCCACTTTCTTCAGACAATCCCACGAGGCGTCCAATTGCCCATCGTGCAGATTGAGGGCGGCTGCCGTCGCTTCGAGAACCTTCGGGCCGCCTGTGTGCAGCACCCAACTCCCCACGTCGCTTCTCTTGTATCCGTGGTCGCCGAGAAACGCATCGACATTCTTGCCCAGGTTTTCGCGAATCAGCACCGGCACTTCGGGCGACAGGACGATGTTGAATCCCTTCTCGCTCACCTTCCATCCCATCATCTGTTCCGTGTTGGGATAGAAGATAGATCGTGTCGCCACAATCTCCGGCCCGTTAGATTTCAGATCATTTCCCGTGACGACCACCGCGGCCGATCCATCAGCAAACAGTCCGGACGAAATCAAGTTCGCGACCGAGAGATCTTCCTTCTGAATAGTCAAAGAGCAAAGCTCCACTGACACGAGCGCCGCCGCCTGCGACGGATAAGCTCGGACATAGTCGGCCGCTCGCGCAATTCCCGCGGCCCCAGCGACGCAACCCAGCCCAAAGATCGGCAACCGCTTGATGTTCGCCGGCAAGCCCATCCGGTTTACCAGCAATGCGTCAATCGAGGGACTGCAGATTCCCGTTACCGATGTGAAGAACAAAGCGCCGAGCGCACTCTTGTCCACCCCTGCGTGATGCAAGGCCCGGCACAATGCCTGCTCACCCAACTCCTGCGCAACCTTAATCCAGACATCGTTGGCACATCCCCATGTGTGCAGGTCGTAATACTTTTCATACGACATCGCCAGGTAGCGGCCTTCCACCGCTACATTTCGGTGAAGGCGCGCTAGCATGAGCGGATTTCGCAGCCGGCTGCCCCAGTACTCTTGAAGTTTCTCTAGCAGGAATTTCTGAGAGTAGTAATGTTCAGGAAACGCGCTTGCAGCGCTGGCGATTTGCATTTGTCGGTGGTCCCCAGTCTCGGTCAGGAGTCAGCGCCAGTACCCTACCGGACATTGTTTGACAAAAATTAGATGGCCGGGCTTCGTTAAGGGGTTGCAACCCACGCAAGACCACTGCCGTAGAGATATTGTCGCAATCGAGCATTCCTGAGTTGTCACACGTTTGTTAAAAACCCGCGGTCGAATTAACAAAATCTTGACGATGTATATCGGTTGTATTGACGTCAAAATTCATCGAGCCGGTTGTTTCGAAAGCTGGACAACCCAGAAAGTGGGCCAATTCTACATTTTTTTTGTAATAGTGGCGAATCTGAAAAGAGTTTTTTCGGGAACAACCCTACGGTGCCTTTCCGGCCGGCAGGCACACTCCGTTATTGGCGGGTGTGGCCCATTCGCCCTTATTCGCGCTTCCGCGCCAGAGGGTTAGGGTCTGATCACGATCGAGGTCGGCGTACCGGGAACTGAGTAGCTTGAGATCGACGTCAGGTTCCCTGTGCTGCTGTCCACGCTGAATGACTGAATTACGGGCGTCGACTGATTCCCAACGAACAGATACTTACCACTCGGATCACTCGTCATGGTGAGTGGCCGTCCCGCACTGCCGAATGGCGAGGAGGTGAGCAAAGTCAGCGTTCCATCGGTTCCAATCGAATAGGCCGCGATGTTTGATGAGCTCTGATTGGCTACATAAAGATACTTGCCCGAGTTATCGATCAGCAGATTCACGGGTCCGACGAATGACTCGCCAATCGGCGAGCCTGCAAGTTCCGTAAGAGATCCATCTGCATTTATCGCAAACTCAGAAATAGTACTGTCCACGTTGTTGCCTGTATAAAGGAATGTTCCCGCGGCATCGATCGCCAGACCGTAAGGAGCATTGCCCGTGAGGAATGGACTACCGGCAACTGGTTCTCCCAGCACTCCCGCAGTTACCGGGAACTCTTCAATAAAGCCCTGGAGACCCGAACCCGTCACGTACAAGTTGCCTGAAGACGACAGTTTCATGTTGATTGGCGTGATCCCAATCGGCGCGGTCGTGCCTCCGGTAGCCTGAGTGATCGGCGTCAAAGCTCCGCTGCTCTGATCGATCGAAAACACGGAAATGTCAAACGATCCTGAATTCGCCGCATACAAATAGGTCCCGGCCGAATCCATGACCAGCAAGGTGGGTGCCGTTCCTGCATTGGTTCGAGGAGTAATCTCAGCGATGGAGCCATCACTGCCGATCGCGTACAACGAGATATTGTTGGAGCCGGAGTTCGCTGCGTACAAGAATTTGTTGGATGGATGGAGCACCAAAGATTGCACCGCTTGTCCGGCGGTCACTGGGCTTCCGGCCAACTGCGTCAACACGCCTGCATTCGGGTCTTCGCGGTAAATAACGATCTGGTTCGATGCCGGAATTGCCGCATATAAATAACGATTGCTGGTCGTTCCACACCCCAACCATGCGCCCATGCTTGCGCTGGCAAGCAAGAGAGCCGCTACTTTCTTTAGCATCCGTAACTCCTCAAACGATTTATCGAAAACGAAAATCGGGAATGCTGGCCTGCACCGGCGTCCGAACCAACCGGTCTACTCAGGCGGCCTTATTCGTGAACGTCTATCATACGGGACAAGCAGCTTTTTGCGCAGCCAATGGACTCTTTCTCACGCGTGCCCAACCTCTGGCGATGTTGCCAGAAGCGGGGATTTTGACTGTGCGATGCTGAATCTTGCCAAGCAGGTTGCACGCAGCTCGGTGCAGAAACGTTGCTCCACAGCTTGGACACCAGAGTCAGTGCGCCGGGCTTGGTCGCGCGGACGTGTCGGGCAGGGCACGATCCGCTCCCCCGCGAAGCGCCAACCGCAAACGGTCAAGATACACATACACGACTGGTGTCGTGAAGAGCGTGAGCATCTGGCTGACGATCAATCCACCCACAATTGTGATGCCGAGTGGCCTGTGCAACTCTGATCCTGTACCCGAGCCCAAGGCCAGCGGCAGGCCACCCAGCAGCGCAGCCATCGTCGTCATCATGATCGGTCGGAAGCGCAAAATGCACGCGTCGTAGATGGCTTCCACAGGTTTCTTGCCCTGATTGCGTTCTACCTCGAGCGCCACATCAATCATCATGATTGCATTCTTCTTGACCAGCCCGATCAGCAGGATGATCCCAATCATTCCGATCACATTCAGCTCGTTGCCTGTCAAAAGCAGCGCCAGAAGAGCGCCAACGCCTGCCGAAGGAATCGTTGAGAGAATCGTGATTGGATGAATGTAGCTCTCGTACAGCATGCCCAGAACGATGTATACGGCACCCAGCGCCGTCAGGATCAGGATCAGCATGTTCGACTGCGACTCCTGAAACGCGGCGGCGGTTCCCTGAAAACTCGCTGTGATGCTGGGAGGAAATCCAATCGATCGTTCGGCCGCCTCAATCGCAGCAGTCGCCTCGCCAAGAGATACGCCCGGGGCCAGATTGAATGAGATTGTCGCCGAAGGTATCTGTCCCTGGTGATTCACGGCCAGCGGCGTATTCGACGGCTCGAAATGCGTGAACGCTGCCAGCGGAATTGCGCCTCCGTTTGTCGACTTCAAATAGATGTTTTGCAGAGCCTCCGGTGTCTGCTGGAACTGGGGGGCCACTTCCATAACCACGTGATATTGATTCAGCGGTCGGTACATCGTCGAGACTTGCCGCTGCCCAAATGCGTCATATAGAGCGTTGTCGAGAGTTTGCGGCGTGATCCCCATCCGGCTCGCCGTGTCCCGGTCGATGACTAGCTTGGCTTGCAGTCCCTTGTCCTGCTGATCTGAGTTCTGATCCCGCAACTCTTTCAGCTTTCGCATGGTCTCGAGAAGCCGTGGAGCCCACGTGTTGAGTTCGCTGATGTCCGCGCTCTGCAACGTGTATTGATACTGCGCATTCCCAAACCGCCCGCCGATCGTCAGTTCCTGCTGCGATTGCAAAATCAATGTTGCGCCGGGCACGACTGCCAGCTTCGAGCGCAACCCGTTGATTACCTCGTCCGCGCTTGGATAGTGGCAGGAATTCCAGAAGTGCTTCTTCTGGCAAGGCCCGCGCTGCTCCAGCGGTTTCAGCATCACGAAAAATCGGCCCTGATTCGACGCTGTTTGTCCGCCTGTAAAGCCGGCCATGGTATCCACCGCCGGATCCGCCATTACGATCTGGATATAGCGCCGCATCTTCTCTGACATCGACTGGAACGATACGTCCTGGGCACCAATAACGCTGCCCCCGACGCGCCCCGTGTCCTGCTGCGGGAAGAAGCCCTTCGGGACGACGATGTAGAGGTACACACTGAATCCGATGATCACCATCGTCAAGACGAGTACCGGTAGCTGGAATCTCAGTACACCTTTCAACATCCAGTCATAGGCACCCAAAAGGCGATCGAAAGCCCACTCGCTGCTCCGGTAGAAGATGTTGTGCTTCTCGTCCTTCTTCGGCACCCGCAAAAATTTCGCGCACATCGTCGGAGTCGTCGTCAACGAAACCACCAGCGACACTCCGATCGCCACACTCAACGTGACCGCAAACTCCCGGAACAGCCGCCCAACGATTCCTCCCATCATCAGCAGAGGAATGAACACAGCCACCAGCGACGTGCTCATCGACAGCACAGTAAACCCAATCTCCGACGCCCCTTTGAACGTGGCTTCCACCACACCCATGCCATGCTCGATATATCTGGTGATGTTCTCCAGCACCACAATTGCATCGTCGACTACGAAGCCGGTGGAAATGGCCAGCGCCATCAGCGAGAGATTGTCGAGGCTATACCCCAGCAGGTACATCACCCCGAACGTGCCCACAAGCGACAGGGGCACCGAGATGCTAGGAATGATCGTTGCCCGCACCGTCCGCAAAAACACAAACACGACAAGAATCACCAGCACGACCGAAATTAGCAGCGTCCGCTCAATGTCCTTGACCGACGCTCGGACTGAAGTGGTTCGGTCCATCACCACCGACAGCTTCATCGCTGGCGAAATCGACGACTGCAGGTAGGGAACAATTGCCTGGACACGATCGACGGTCTCGATGATGTTTGCGCCTGCCTGCCGGAAGATCGCCAGCATGACGCCCGACTTGCCGTTGATCAACCCTAGTTGCCGCCTGTCCGATACCGCATCCGACACCTCGGCCACATCCCCCAATCGCACCGCCGCCCCGTCGTGATAAGCCACGATCAATGGGCGGTATTCGTCGGCAGTAAACAATTGGTCCGTGTTCGTGAAAGCATAAGACATGCCATTGCCGGAAACTCTGCCCTTTGGACGATTGGCATTCGCCGCATTCAGCGCATTCCGCACCGTGTCCAGCCCAATGCCGAGCTTGTTGAGCAGTGTCGGATTGACCTCCGCCCGCACCGCTGGCTGCGCAGACCCCCAGACAAAAACCTGTCCCACTCCCTGCACCTGCGCCAGTTTTTGCGCAAGGATCGAATCGGCCGAATCGTACATCTGCGGGATGGTCATCGTGTCCGATGTCAATCCCAACAAAAGAATCGGCGCATCAGCCGGATTCACTTTGCGATAGCTTGGATTATTCGGGAGATTTGCCGGAAGTTGACTGCGCGCCGCGTTGATCGCCGCTTGCACGTCGCGAGCGGCAGCATCAATATTCCGGTTCAAATCGAATTGCAGCGAGATCCCCGTGCTGCCTAGTTGGCTCGACGAGGTCATCTGATTGACCGAAGCGATCCGTCCAAATTGGCGTTCCAGCGGTGTTGCTACCGCCGAGGCCATGGTCTGCGGATCCGCTCCCGGAAGCCCGGCTCCCACGCTGATGACAGGGAAATCCATCTTCGGCAGTGAAGCAACCGGAAGAAAGTTGAACGCGAGGATTCCCGACAGCAGCAGCGCTGCCGCCAACAGCGACGTGCCAATCGGTCGCCGGATAAATGGAGCAGAAATACTCATCGTCTAATCCGCCGGCATCTCCCGCGGAATCTCATTCCCGATGCTGTACTTTGAAAACCTCTGCGCCAACCGGTCAAACCACAAATACACGACCGGCGTCGTATATAGCGTGAGCAATTGGCTCAGCAAAAGCCCGCCAACAATCGTGATACCCAACGGCCGCCGCAATTCTGCGCCAGTCCCTGTTCCCAATGCCAGCGGCAGCCCGCCCAGCAGCGCCGCCATCGTCGTCATCATGATCGGCCGGAACCGTAGCAGGCACGCCTGGTAAATCGCTTCTTCGGGCTCTTTGTGCTCCTCGCGCTCCGCCTCCAGCGCAAAGTCGATCATCATGATGGCGTTCTTCTTCACGATTCCAATCAGCAGAATGATGCCAATCAGCGCCACCACCGTCAGATCGTTCCCGGTAATCATCAACGCCAGAATCGCTCCCACACCGGCCGATGGCAGCGTCGAAAGAATCGTGATCGGATGGATGTAGCTCTCGTACAAAACTCCCAGCACGATGTAGACGGTGATCACTGCTGCCAGAATCAAATACGGCTCAGTCGACAACGAATTCTGAAACGCCGCCGCCGTCCCCTGGAACGACGCATGGATGCTCGCCGGCAACTGAATGTCTTTCTCCGCTTGCTGGATCGCCTTCGTGGCATCGCCCAGCGACGCACCCGGAGCGAGATTGAACGAGAGCGTCACCACGGGAAACTGCCCTTGGTGGTTCACAGCCAGCGAAGCGTTCGTCGAATGCATGCTGGTGAACGCCGAGAGTGGAACCGGCGCTCCATTCGTAGTCACCGCAGCCCCATTCGCCGTCGGGGCCCCCGTGTTCGGTGTTACCACGCTCGGCCGGATATAGATGTCCCGCAGGTTCTCAGGCGTCTCCGCAAAGTTCGGCATCACTTCCAATATGACGTGATACTGGTTCAGCTGCGTAAAGATCGTCGAGACCTGCCGCTGCCCGAATGCGTCGTACAGAGTGTTGTCGATCGCCTGGGGAAAGATTCCCAACCGCGACGCTGTATCTCGATCGATCGTGACGTGCGTCCGCAGTCCTTCATTGAGTTGATCGGTGGCCACGTCCCGCAATTGCGGTAGCGACTGCAGCTTCGCGACGAGCTTCGGCGTCCATTGTGCCAATTCCTGGGCATCCGCATCTTCAATCGAATACTGAAACTGTGTCCGGCTCACTCGATCTTCCACGGTCAAGTCCTGCACCGGTTGCATGTACAGCGTGATGCCGTCCACCTTCGCAAGTTCCGGCTGCAGACGCCGGATGATCGCCGATGCATCATCTTTTCGTTGATCGCGCGGCTTCAGATTGATCTGAATTCTTCCCGCATTCGGCGTCACATTCGTCCCGTCGACACCGATGAACGACGACAAGCTCTCGACGTCTTTGTCCTGCAGAATAACCTTCGCCAGCTGCTGCTGCCGCGTTGCCATCGCATCAAAGGAAACATAGTCCGGTGCTTCCGACACGCCCAGAATTACGCCCGTGTCCTGGACTGGAAAGAATCCCTTGGGGACGATGATGTACAGAGCCAAAGTCAACACCAGCGTCGCAAATGTAACCAGCAAAGTCGCCGGCTGATGCTTCAGCACGAACTTCACCGTCCGACCATAGAACGCGATGATGCGGTTGTAGTAGTCCTCGGTAACTTTGTAGAAACGTCCTTCTTCCCCTTCTTTGCGGTGCTTCAGGAGCTTGGCGCTCATCATCGGTGTCAGGCTCAGCGAAACCGCCGCCGAGACCAGAATCGTCACTGCCAGCGTGATCGCAAATTCCCGGAACAATCTCCCGACGATATCGCCCATGAACAGCAACGGGATCAGCACTGCAATCAGCGACACCGTCAGCGATACAATTGTGAATCCAATCTGTCCCGCGCCCTTCAACGCCGCGTCCAGCGGCGCTTCTCCCGCCTCGATGTACCGGTTGATGTTTTCGATCATCACGATCGCATCATCCACCACGAAGCCGGTCGAAATCGTCAGCGCCATCAGCGTCAGATTGTTCAGGCTGTAGCCCAGCAGGTACATCACTCCAAACGTTCCGATCAATGAGAGCGGCACGGCCACGCTCGGAATCACAGTCGCCGACAGATTCCGCAGGAACAGGAACACCACCATCACCACCAGCCCGATGGCCAGCATCAACTCAAACTCGACATCCTTCACCGACGCACGGATCGTCGTTGTCCGGTCCGTCAGAATTTGCACCTTCACTGCGGAAGGCAAAGACGCCTGCAGTTGCGGCAGCAGCTTCTTGATCCGGTCCACCACGCTGATGATGTTGGCTCCCGGCTGCCGTTGAATATTCATGATCACGGCGGGCGTCAGGTTCATCCACGCCGCAAGCTGACTGTTCTCGGTCCCATCAATGACATTCGCGACGTCGCTCAGGCGTACCGGTGCTCCGTTGCGGTATGCAATCACGATCGGCTTGTACTGCTCGCTCGACAGGAGCTGATCGTTCGCTCCGATGGTGTACGACTGCCGGGCTCCATCGATCACGCCCTTTGCCTGATCCACGTTTGCCTGGCCGAGCGCGGCCCGCAGATCTTCCAGACTTAGGCCGTACGAAGCCAGCGCGGTCGGATTCGCCTGAATGCGCACCGCTGGCTTCTGTCCACCGCTGATCGACACCAGGCCCACACCTGGCAGTTGCGAAATCTTCTGCGCCAGAGACGTATCGGCAAGGTCTTCGACTTTGGAAAGCGGCAGAGAGTCCGACGTCAATGCCAGAGTCAGAATCGGTGCATCCGCCGGATTGACCTTGTTGTAGATCGGAGGATTCGGCAGGTCCGTAGGAAGGTAAGTTCCGGATGAGTTGATCGCCGCCTGTACCGACTGCTCTTCGACGTCGATGTTCTCATCAATACCGAACTGCAGCGTGATCACCGAACTCCCAAATGAGCTCGTGGATGTCATCTGCGTCAATCCGGGCACCTGTCCAAATTGCCGCTCCAGCGGCGATGTCACCGACGACGCCATGACATCCGGATCGGCTCCCGGATAGAACGTCACCACTTGAATCGTTGGGTAATCGACTTCAGGCAGCGCAGAAACGGGCAGTTGCATGAACGCAACCCACCCCACCAGCAGCACTCCCACCATCAGCAGCGTGGTCGCGACGGGTCGGAGAATGAATAAGCGGGATGGATTCATGACCCTGGCGTGCCTGAGTAGGAGTTCTCGGAGGATTGATTCGGTGTTTGACGGCGGACCGCGCCCGTAACCGGTCCGCTCGGAGTGTGGCCTCCCGGATTTACGGTCCGCGGTTCAATCCTGCTGCCTCGTTGTAGTTTGTCCTGGCCGTCCGTCACCACGGTATCGCCGGGGTTGACCCCGTTCGTCACCACGGTCACGTCACCTTGGGTCAGTGAAATGGTGACGGTCTTGTCCTGGACGGTCTTGTCCGAATTTACCGCGTAAACGTAAGGCCCTTGCGGCCCCCGCAGAATTGCTGCCGTGGGGACGACCGTGCTGTTCTTTCGCGTTTCCAGCAGCAAATCGGCATTCACGAACTGGTTCGGCCACAGCTTTCCGTCGGCGTTGTCAAACACAGCCTTCAACTTCGCGGTTCCAGTTGCTGGGTCAATCTGATTGTCGATCGTCAGCAACTTCCCCGTCGCCAGCTTGGTCTGATCGTCGCGGCTGAACGCATCGACTTCCAGCGTTCCCCTTTTCATCTGTTGGGCCACGTTTGGAAGCACATCCTCTGGCAATGTGAAGATCACTGCGATCGGGTGCAGTTGCGTCAGGATCAGCATCGGGTTCGCATCCGAAGCATGCACAATGTTGCCGGGATCCACCTGCCGTAGCCCCACACGCCCGCTGAACGGTGCCGTAATGTGGCAATACGTAATGTTCAGCTTTGCGCTATTGATCTGCGCCTGATCGTTGCGCACCGTGCCTTCAAGCTGATCCACCAGCGCCTTCTGCGTATCGACCTGCTGCTGCGCAATGCTGCCCGAGGGGATCAAGGACGTGTACCGGTCCAGGTTCAGCTTCGCGTCCCGCAGTTGAGCCTGATCGCGGAACAGCTGTGCCTGAATCTGTTCCAACTGGACTTCAAACGGGCGCGCATCAATCTCGATCAGCAGCTCACCCTCGCGCACCTCTTGGCCTTCTCGAACGTTCACCTTCATGATCTGCCCGTCCACACGGCCCTTGATGTTCGCCGTATTGAACGCCGTGACCGCGCCCAGACCCGAGAGGTAGACCGGTACGTCCTGCTTCTGGACCGGCGCAATGGCCACGGAGACGGCCCGCGGAGGACCTGCTGCCTGTGCTTTTTGCTGTTTGGGATCGGCTCCGCTGCAACCAGAAAACAACGCGCCAACTGCCGCAAGAAGAAAGAACACAACCGCAGACCGCTCCACAAGCACAGCGCTGCGGCTCTTTTTATGACTGTCCACGATATTCACAGGTTAGTCCGTCACTTCATCTGGGCTCCACTGCACGCCCCGGTATTAGACGTATGCATCCGTCGCTCGGTTTGCGGCAACTCAAGCCGAAAAACAACAAGGTGGATGCCAATGAAAAAAGCATCTTGCCAGCGATGGCGGGGTTCGAATCTCCCGCGCCTCCAGGAGCCCGGACGGCTTCCCAATGGTCACGATACAGAAGTGACGATGCGGCTGGTGTTGCCGCGGCAGAACCGCGCCTATCTAGGATCAACCGCGCGCCCGTGGCGGGTCAATACTGGCGCGCATGTTTTACATATCTTTACTCGTCTTGACTATCCTTTGATGTTGAGACAGACGATCAGGAAGCCCGCATTGCGGCTGATACCGGATGCGTCTTCTCGTACTCCCCAATCTCCGGCTCGTGCTGCAGAGTGAGTCCAATGTCATCGAGTCCATGCAATAGACAATGCCGCACAAATTCGTCGATTGGAAAATTGGCGCAGAACCCCTGCTCGTCCCGCACTTCACACTTCTCCAGATCGATCGTGACTTCGTAGTCATCGATCTCCTGCGCCCGTCGCATCAGAGTTGCCAGTTCGTCATCACTGACACGCACTGTCAGGAAACCGTTCTTGGTCGAGTTGTTCGCAAAAATGTCGGCGAACGACGAGGAGATCACCGCTCGGAATCCAAAATCCGCCAAAGCCCACACGGCATGCTCGCGTGACGATCCGCATCCGAAATTCTTCCCCGCCACCAGCACGCTCGCGCCTTCGTATCGCGGTTCATGCAAAATGAAATCCGGATTCTTTTTCCCGTCCGCGCCAAAGCGCCAATCGTAAAAAACAAACTGTCCGAACCCGGTCTTCTCGATCCGTTTCAGAAACTGCTTCGGGATAATCTGATCGGTATCGACGTTCACCCGATCCAAAGGCGCCACACGCCCGCGATGCACAGTAAATGGCTTCATAGATTTTGTTCCTTGTCATCCTGAGGCGCGCGCAGTTTGCGCGCCGAAGGACTTGGGCGAGCCGCGCGAAGCGGCGCGTCCTTTGCGCCGCAATAACCGCGCGTTTGGCTCGCTTCCTTATCTCACTGAAACTTCCAATTCCGAATATCGGTGAAATGTCCCTCGATAGCCGCTGCCGCAGCCATCATCGGACTCACCAGGTGCGTCCGCCCGCCGCGTCCCTGCCGTCCTTCAAAGTTCCGATTGCTGGTGGAAGCGCAGCGCTCGCCAGGTTGCAAAATATCAGGGTTCATTCCCAGACACATCGAGCATCCCGATTCTCGCCATTCAAATCCGGCATCGCGGAAAATGCGATCCAGTCCTTCCTGCTCGGCTGCCCGCTTCACTGCCTGCGATCCCGGCACTACCATCGCCCGCACTTTCGAGCTCACATGATGTCCCTTCGCCACACGCGCCGCCGAGCGCAGATCCTCCAGGCGCGAATTGGTACACGACCCAATGAATACGCGGTTGATGCCGATATCCTCAATCCGCTTCCCAGGCTGCAGGTCCATGTACTGCAACGCCAACTCGGCAGCGCGACGCTCGGATTCACCCAGTCCCTTGATCTCCGGCACGCGCCCCGTGACCGGAGCGACCATCCCCGGATTTGTTCCCCATGTGACAAACGGGCAAAGCTGTGCCGCATCAATTTCCACTACCTTGTCGAATGCAGCGTCGCTGTCCGAGGGCAAACTCCGCCAATACGCCACGGCTTTCTCCCAGTCTTGGCCCGTAGGAGCAAAACGTCGGCCCTTCACATAATTGATCGTCGTCTCGTCCGGTGCCACCATTCCTGCCCGAGCGCCGGCCTCGATGCTCATGTTGCACAGCGTCATGCGCCCTTCCATCGTGAGCGCCCGCACCGCCGGCCCGGCGTACTCGATCACATGTCCGGTGGCTCCATCCGTCCCGATCTGCCCGATGATTCCGAGTGCCAGGTCCTTCGCCGTCACTCCGTCCGCCAACTGGCCGCGGACATCGATCTTCATCGTCTTCGGCCTCTTCTGCGCCAGACACTGTGTCGCCAGCACGTGCTCCACCTCCGACGTGCCGATTCCAAACGCTAGCGCTCCAAAGGCCCCGTGTGTCGATGTATGGCTGTCGCCGCAGACAATGGTCATTCCCGGCTGCGTCAGTCCCAGCTCTGGGCCGATCACGTGCACAATCCCTTGCTCCGGCGAATCCATGTCGAACAGCCGGACACCAAACTCCTTGCAGTTGCGCTGCAATGCCGCAATCTGGTTCGCCGCAATCAGATCTGTAATCGGAGTTCCACGTGGCTCGGTTGGGACATTGTGGTCGACGGTAGCCACGGTCCGCAGCGGCTGCCGTACCTGCCGCCCCGCAGCGCGTAGCCCATCAAAAGCCTGCGGCGAAGTCACCTCATGCACCAAGTGCAGGTCGATATAAAGGATGGGCGACCGCCCGGCGGGCGAAGCCACCAGGTGCGCATCCCAAATCTTCTCAAAAAGTGTCCGTCCAGCTGCCATAGATCTCGTTAAGACTTTGATGGAAAAGAGGAATGAACTAGTTTTTCACAGCCCGACAGATATGAGCAACACGGAGATCACGTTGGTTTTCTCTCGAAGCATGAACGCCAGTTTTTCTCTGCGAACTCGGCGGCATTTCTTCGCGTCCTTGACGGTAGAACCTACAGGCGAAGCCATTGGATTCCGAACCGGCCCAGCCGAGCAATCCAGCCGATACCCTCTTCTCTTTTCCACAGTGAAATGCTGTGACATCTGCCCTTGCGCACCGGAGCAAAAAGAGCAGAAGATTGCCAAGGCGAAAGCGGTATAGGCAGGTGTCAGACGAAAGAAGCTAAATCCTTGCGGCTCAAGATTTTACCCGCAAGTGATTGCAGCCCATAGACTATTCCAGGTTTTTCCCGTAAGCCAATGATTCCACGAGACCGGAGGGGGGAGGGGTACCCCCAAACACACGCGATTTCCCAAAATGAAACTGGCTAGCCAAAAGCTAAAAGCCAGAAGCCGTTTTCAATGAATTGTCTGCTCCGACTTCCGCACTGGTGGAGACGAAGTCGATCCCTCGAACTTAGGCGCTCCCAGTTTAGTGATCCACAGTCCGGAATGAATATCGTTGAAGTACATCAGGCTGTTCAGCAGCGGACTGTCGCAGGTCACCGAGCAAGGCTGACCTCCCCACGTAAACGGCAGGTTCGGACGAAAACCCTTTGAGTCGCCGGTCCAGAAGCGTGCGATCTCACGTCCTTGCCGATACAGATCGCCGCGCAACTCTCCGGAAATATCCAGCACGCGCGCGCCTCCGCTGTAGTAGCCCTCATACAGCATGTCGTTCGCAGCCCAGAAATTGTGCGAACCGCCTTCCGGTGCTTCATACTGCGCTACTTCCTTCGGATGCTTGATGTCGGAAATGTCCATCACATGACAAATCGCGCGTACTGGAATGCGGTCGCGATCTTCGATATTGAAAATCGCCGGAAACACTTCATCCCCGACGAAGAGATAGTTCTTGTAACGGAACACGCTGTGCGTGCCCGCGAGCCATCCATCGCCGTACAACTCGTAGTGATTGAAGCGATATTGCGCAATCAGCTTCGGATTTTCAGGACTTCCACCTGCCATTCCGTTGCCCACATCCAGAATGACAAGTCCATCACGCCAGTACGCCAGATAAGCGATGCCGTCTTTTACCTGCAGGTCGTGCAGATAACGTCCACTCGACATCGACCCGATCTCGGTGTTGATCGTGACGGCTGTGGGATTCTCCGTCTGCCACCGCGCAACTTCCTTCGGATGCTTTACATCCTGGAAATCGATGATGCGCATCGAGCCTGTCGCGTCGTCGGTGAGATAAACATAATGTCCATCGACGTAAGCGCTGTGCACACCTCCCGTGACCGTCGCCGTGTACTCAGAAAGCACACTCAGGTGAGTTGGATCGGATGTGTCGAGAAAGACGATGCCGTTCTTGCGATTCGATGCGCCCTCTCGGGTGAAAACGCCGATCTTCTCATCCGGAGTTGTGCTGATGTCGTTGATCAGACGCGCATCCACTTTGAGTGTGTCGAGCAGTTTGGGATTCGTGGGATCAGCAATGTCGTAGACAAAAACTTTGTCGGCAATGGTCGAGACATAGGCATGATGGCCGATGATCCACTCCTCCGACATCTGCAAATCAGGCATCGGAACGTGCGAGACGACTTCCACATCGCGCTCCACATTGCGCGGACGCACTACCACTGATGCCGAGGCAGTATGCTGCCCGCTGCTGGCCATGACAACATACGTTCCCGCCTTCTCTGCAACGAATGCGCCGTCGGGATAGATCGCCGCGTTGCTGCCGCTGACCGACCAGCGCACCGACGGATTCTTCGACGTATCCGCTGAAGCGGCGAAATGCACGACGTCTCCGGTACGAGCGTCAGCCGTCGCAGGTTTCACGGTGAGTTTGCGAACGGCATCGCGCGATACTTGCAACACAACCTTGGTGCTCGCTTCGTCTGAAGTCGCTTGGATCGTGGCGCTGCCTGGCGCAATGCCTGTGACCAATCCAGCGGCATCGACTGTGGCAATCGCAGGTTTGTCTGAGGTCCACTTGATCGTGGCATCGCCGCGAGGATTCCCGTTTGCGGTGCGAGCCGTTACATGCAGTTTTTCCGCGCTGCCCGCAACGATTGGTCGTGCGAGCGGCTCGATCTCCAACGCCGTGATCTTCGAGGTGCCCACGTTGACCTTCGCATAACCAGTTTTGCCCGCGATAACAGCGCCGACTGTAACAATTCCTGGAGCGTGAAACGTGACCTCACCGGATTCGTCCGCGCCGGCGAGATCGAACGGAGCGGCGAACCACACAGAAGGCTTCGCGTCGATGGGATTGCCCGCGGCATCTTTCGCGGCCGCAGCGAACTTGACCTTCTCTCCCACGTGAACGTCGAGAGTCTTGGGAGTGATCTCAACGGTTTCCGGAGCGACAGAAGTGGAACTCGATTCCTGCGGCTTGGATGCTTCCTGCGACCACATCCCTTGAACGGTCAAGATGACTACAGCAATCGTCAGCAAGACTGCGTTGCGCTTCAACATTCGTCTCTCCTGTGTATGCTACCTACTCGGCTCGGTCTTCCAGAAATCAATGCCCGCAGCCTGCGTCCCGACATCGATCGTCCCCACCGTCTTCAGTGCTGCAAGATCGATCACTTCCACTGTTCCAGGTTCTGACCCGATTCCCTCGACCGAGATAAATGCATAACGATCGTCGGGCGAAACCACCGCGCCATGAACGACCTTTCTTTTTGTCGGAATGTTGGCCAGTTCCTTCCCGCTGACTGGATCGAAGATCGACACCGACTGCCCGCGCTTGTTCGTCGCGATCAACCGTCCATCTTTGGTCATGGCAAGGTTGTAGACGCCGTTGCCAGCCGGGAATCGTCGTGCCATGGTCCAGGCATCAGTCTTAACGGCAACAATGTCGTTGGTCTGATTACAGGCGACGTAGACGATCGATCCATCGTTCGACGGCTGTGCCCAGGTCGGTGTGCAGGTCGGCTTGTGATCGCCCATGCCTGCCATCCTGTGCTCCGCGCTGGATGCGGGATATGGCGCGCCACTCATCCCCATCTCCTTGCCCGGAGCGAGCATGAAGTAACGCGAGACGGCGAACTTGCTGGTATCGATCTCGACCAGCATGTCGTCCATCATGCAGGCCGAGTAATGCTTCGTTCCTGCACGATTGAGACGTGATCCGTGAGGCATCGTACAAGTCGTGATGCGCTTGACCTCAATCATCTGATCGGTGGCGACAACTGAGATCGAAGATGGAACCATGTCGCCGTGGAAGTTGGCGTTGGCGACGTAGATGAAGTTGCCGTCGGGCGTGATATCGGTCGTCGCGGGAAACATCCCGAGGCCCGTGTACTTGACCACGTCGTTGCTGCCCGCGCGGTATTTCCAGACTGAGCCCTCGGGTCGTCCGTGTCCTTCGGAAACATAAAAGTATTTCTTGTCAGGCGAAACAGCGATGCCATGCGGGCCGTTGATGTCCATCGGCATCAGACCGGTTCGAGTCTGATTCTCAATCGTCAGCCCTTTCGGTCCGAAGCGAAGCAAGACAATCTTGTCCGCGGATTCACAGACGACGTAGACGAGGTAATCCTGCTTGGGAGGTTCGACGGGAGTTGAATTTTGCGCGGAAAGGAGGAGTCCTGACGCAAGGCAAAGCAGCGCCGCCCAAATACAGCATCGCAAATGTATTCGTCTCTTAGGAAAAACGGCGATCAGCTGCAAAAGTTATTTTGGCTCCAGCAACAAGGACCACCCAGAAAATCGAGCATTAATGTAACACACGCTCCTCGAGGCCAATCCCAACGGAAATAATCTCTTTACATTACGTCCACGACAACGAATTTCCGGTATCATTCGCTCCCATTATGTGGACGCACCTGTTGCGCGCCGGAGTTGTCCTGGTAGTTCTCTACCTGGCGTTCGTGGGCTACATCTTCTGGGCCATGCATCAGACTCCGGAGACGTTTGGCCGCGTGATGAAGCACATGCCCGATGCGGTCTTCCTCGTGGCTCCATTCGAAACGATGTGGACACATGCTCGCGCGGGACACTTACAGGCGGGAGACGCCGCGCCCGATTTCTCCCTCGAGAAACTCGATAAGTCCGCAACCGTGCAACTCTCGTCTCTCACGGCGACGCAGCCAGTCGTGCTCGTATTCGGCAGCTACACCTGACCGCCCTTCCGGCGGGAGGTTCCCGCCCTCAACAAGCTTTACGATCAATACGGCCAGCAGGTTGCCTTTCTGATTGTGTACATCACCGAGGCGCATCCGACGGATGTCTGGCAGACGCAGAGCAACGTCAAGGACAACGTCCTATTCGCAAGTCCTAAAGATTTCGACCAACGCACCCAGGTCGCGGGAAGCTGCGTGCGCAAGCTGGGAATCAAGTTTCCGGCCGTGATCGACGGATTCGAAAACAAGACGGAAAGCGCGTACACAGGATGGCCAGATCGAATCTATCTGATCGATCGCAACAACCGCGTGGCCTACAAAAGCAAGCCCGGCCCATTCGGATTCAAGCCGGACGATCTCGAAAAAGCCCTGAAGAAGATTACTGGGACGCTTAGCGGGGCTTCGTAATCGCACCCTGGGACGCCGACCAAACCAATGCCGCATACTTGGCGAACACTCCTGTCGAGTAGCGCGGTTGAGGAGCTTTCCACTCCGCCATCCGCTGGTGCAGCACGTCATCGCTGATCTCTACCTGAAGCAGCCGCTTTTTTATGTCGAAGCTGATGATGTCGCCATCGCGTACGCCGATGATTGGCCCGCCCAGCGCAGCTTCGGGAGCCACGTGTCCGGCCATCAGCCCGCGGGTCGCGCCGCTGAAGCGACCATCCGTGAGCAGTGCGACTGAGCCGCCCAGGCCCTCGCCAACCAACGCGGCTGTCACGCCCAACATTTCGCGCATGCCAGGACCACCCTTCGGGCCTTCATTGCGAATCACGACTACGTCTCCGGCGACGATCTTTTTTGCCTTCACTGCAGACATGGCATCTTCTTCGCATTCGAAGACGCGCGCCGGGCCTCGATGCTCCAGGCGTTCGTGACCGCTGATCTTGATCACGCAGCCTTCAGGTGCGAGATTGCCTTTGAGAATTACGAGACCTCCAGTCGCTTTCAGCGGTTTGTCGAGAGGCACAATCACTTCCTGCTTTGGAGTTTCCTTCGCTTTCTCGGCTTCGGCGGCAATGGTCTGACCGGTCACGGTTTTGGCGGACTCGTGAAGATATTTGCCGCTCATTAGCCGCTTCGCCAACAGACCGATCCCACCCGCCTGATGCATATCGGCCGCGACAAACCTGCCCGAGGGTTTCAGATCGGCGAATACCGGGGTTCTTTCGCTGACCGTCTGAAAGTCATCGATGTCGAGCGTGACGCCCGCCTCACGGGCAATCGCGAGCAGATGAAGCACCGCATTGGTGGACCCGCCGGTGGCGGCGACGGAAGCAATCGCATTTTCAAATGCCTCACGAGTCAGAATGTCGCGCGGTTTAAGGCCGTGCTTCAACACGTCCATCACGATCTTGCCGCACTCGAACGAAACCTGATCCTTTTGCGGGTCCATGGCGGGAACGCTGTTGAAGCCCATCGGCGAGAGGCCGATCATCTCCATCACCGTGGACATCGTATTCGCCGTGTACTGGCCACCACAGGCCCCGGCCGCCGGGCAGGCAGCATCTTCCAGTTCTTTGAGGTCGGTGTCGCTCATCTTGCCGGCAACGTGCGCACCGATCGCTTCGTAGACGTCCTGAATCGTGACGTCTTTGCCGCGATAGCTGCCCGGAGCGATCGTGCCACCATAGAGAACTACGCCTGGGAGATTCATACGCGCCAGCGCCATTCCTGCGGCCGGAATTGTTTTGTCGCACCCGACGACACACACGACGGCGTCGAACATCTGTCCCCGGCAAACCAGTTCAATGGAATCTGCGATCACTTCGCGACTCACCAGCGACGCACGCATGCCCTCGGTGCCCATCGTTTCGCCGTCAGAGATCGCGACCGTGTTGAACTCCATCGGAGTGCCCCCGGCCTCCCGGATGCCTTCCTTCACCTTCGCGGCCAGACGCCGCAGGTGGAAGTTGCACGGCATGGTTTCGATCCACGTGTTGGCCACGCCGATGAGAGGACGGCTAAGATCGGCATCGGTAAATCCCACCGCTTTGAACATCGAGCGAGCGCCGGCGCGATCGCGTCCTTCAGTGATTCCGCGACTGATGTGTTTGAGATCCATGATTAGAAGTCCGTTTGCAGATGGAAATTGTTGCGCCAAGAACAGAAAAGCATAAACCACGAAGGACATTGAGGTACACGAAGGGTTCCCAGGAGTGATCTTCCTTCGTGGACCTTCATGTCGTGGTTCAACGCCTTTCAGAAAAACGGGGAACCCGCTTGCCGCAGGTTCCCCAAGATGCATGACGCTGCCCAGGGATCGTCATGCTTGCCCAGTCAAAAGGTCGTTACGCGCGGGCAGCCGCGCGCGATTCTTCAATGCTCACACCCGCTGGAGGGTGGGGAGAATTCCACGCCACATTTGCGGCGGCTCCAGAGCCGACCTTGATCACGTCCGCGATCGAATACCACTCGCGATAGAGCTGGCCGACCTGCTTCTGATTGACTTCGAGCACCAGCGTTACCTGATGATCGTGTTCGGCGGCTTCAGCGTTCACGTAATGCAGATCGAGCCCGCGCCGCGAGGCAGCGTTCAGGATGCGCATCAGAGTTCCTTGTGTGTTGCGGTAGCGGATGTGGAAGGCATTCATGTGTTCGTCCCCAAATCGATTGATGATTGTCGATTTCAGATTGCAGATTAAGAACCTCTGCCACTCGGCTTGAAAATCTGAAATCTAAAATCCGAAATCTAAAATGCTCTACTGCGTCGGTTCTTCTTCCAGCAACATCTCGGACAAAGCTGCGCCAGCCGGGACCATCGGGAAAACGTTGGCCTCGGGAGCGCAATCAAACACCAGCAATTCCGGGTCGGGCGAATGCAGGAACCGGTCAATCTGGTCGCCTGTATCCTGCGAAACCGGGAATTCGCGCATGACGTCTTCTTTCATGCGGAAGCTGGGAATCTTGTATGCCTTTGCGATCTCCACAAAATCGGGGTTGTCGCTCAGGTCGGTCTCAGCGTAGTTGCGTTCGTAGAACAATTGCTGCCACTGACGCACCATGCCGAGATACTTGTTGTCGATGATGACCATCTTGATCGGCAGGCCCAGACGGTGAACCGTCGCGAGTTCCTGGATGTTCATCTGGAACCCGCCATCACCGGAGACGCATAGAACGCATGTGTCAGGCTTGGCAAGCTGGACACCGACCGCGGCCGGGAGAGCAAAACCCATCGCTCCAAGCCCACCCGAAGTAATGAAACCGCGCGGCGAATCCGAATGAAAGCGCTGCGCCGCCCACATCTGGTGCTGTCCCACGTCCGCCAGAATCACGCTGTTTTCGGGCAAGCGCCCAAACAGTTCGTCGAGGAAGCGGATGGTTGGCTGCGCCAGGCCGCGAGGATCGAGCTCCGCGCGATCTGGACCGCAAGCAACATCCCGCCACGCTTTGAAATCGGGGATAGAGTGACGGCGAAGCTCCGCATCAAAAGCGGGAATTGTGTCGGCCAGGTTCCCGATCACGGGAAGGTTGCACGGCCGCACACGGTCGAGCTGTGCAGGATCAATTTCGAAGTGAACGATCTTGGCGTGAGGAGCGAAACGCGTAGGATCACCGGTTACGCGGTCGTCGAGGCGGGCTCCGAAAACCAGCAGGAGATCCGTCTCATGCAGCGCCGTGTTCGCAGCGCGCGTCCCGTGCATGCCCACCATGCCGAGGTAGTACGGCGCTTGCTGCGGAACGGCCCCAAGGCCGTGAACCGTGGCGAACGTAGGAATGTTCAGGTGATCGAGCAGCCTGCGTAGCTCGGGAATTGCTCCGGAAATCTTCGCTCCCGCACCGACCAAAGCCACGGGCTTTGTGGCTTGCTGCAGCAGTGCGACGATCGTATCGGTAAAGCCTCCATCGGCCTTGGCATCGGCGGGCCGGGCATGCGGCGTGAACTTCGCCGGCCCGGAAAATTCCTTCTTTGCCTTCAGCATGTCGGTGGGAATATCAATCACCACCGGGCCCGGACGTCCGCTGCGCGCCCAGTGGAATCCCTCGGCGATTACGTCGGGAATTTCATCGATCGTGCGGACCAGGCGGCTCCACTTGGTAAGCGAGAGAGTCACACCGAAGACATCGGTTTCCTGAAAGGCATCGGTGCCGATCAGCGCGCTGCGCACCTGGCCAGTGATGCAGACCAGGGGAATGGAATCCATCTTGGCGTCAGCAATGCCGGTAACCAGGTTGGTCGCGCCAGGGCCGCTGGTCGCCATTGCAACGCCGACTTTGCCGGTGACCCGCGCATAGCCTTCTGCCGCGAACACCGCGCCCTGCTCATGCCGAGTCAGGATATGGCGCACGCCGCTGCCGTCGAGCGCGTCATACAACGGCATGATCGCCCCGCCCGGATATCCGAAGACGAGGTCCACACCCTCGGCGCGCAGGCACTGCAGAACGATGTCGGCTCCCTTAAGCATTGACCACCTGTTTTGCGGGCTCTTGCGGAGCGGCTGGCTTTTTGCCTTCTTTCGGCAGCCAGCTCATCATGCCGCGGAGCTGTGCCCCGACAATCTCGATCGGGTGCTGCTTTTCTTTCTCACGCAGCTGGTTGAAGTTGGGGCAGCCCGCCTTGTTTTCGGCGATCCACTCTTGGGCAAACTTGCCAGATTGAATGTCGGCCAGCGTCTTCTTCATCGCCTGACGGGTGGCATCGCCGACGACCTGTTCGCCGCGGGTGAGATCACCGTATTCGGCAGTGTTCGAGATGGAATAACGCATGCGCGCCAATCCGCCTTCGTAGATCAGGTCGACAATGAGCTTCACTTCATGCAGGCATTCGAAGTAGGCGATCTCGGGCGCGTATCCGGCTTCGACGAGGGTTTCGAATCCCTTCTTGATCAGAGACGTGAGTCCACCACAAAGAACAGCCTGCTCACCGAAAAGATCGCTTTCGGTTTCTTCACGAAAGGTCGTCTGCAAAACACCGGCGCGGCAGGAACCGATTCCGTGCGCATAGGCCAGGCCAAGCTCGTGGGCGCGGCCGCTGGCATCCTGCTGGATGGCGAGCAGCGCGGGAACTCCACGGCCTTCGGTGTAGACGCGGCGGACTAAGTGTCCGGGACTCTTCGGCGCGATCATGACCACGTCGACATCGGTGGGCGGAACGATCGCTTTGAAGTGAATGCTGAAACCGTGCGAGAAGCCCAGAACTTTTCCCGGATGCAGGTAGGGTTTGATGAGGCTGTCGTACAGCTCGGCCTGCGTCTCGTCGGGAGTGAGAATGTGGATCCAGTCGGCGCGCTTGGCAGCCTCGTCTGGAGCGACCACCACCATGCCATCGGCACGCGCCTGCTGCGCGCTCTTGCGCGTCGGATCGAGGCCGACAATGACTTTGTGTCCGCTGTCGCGGAGATTCTGGGCCTGCGCGTGTCCCTGGCTGCCGTAGCCAATGATTGCGATCGTTTTGCCCTTCAGGGCATCGGGCCGCGCGTCCCGCTCGTAAAAAATAGTAACCGCCATCGTGCTCCTCTCGTTCGAAAAGGGGAGGCGAAAAACTTAAGCTTCCCGGGGGATGAAATGGTCGTGCAAACCGACCGGTCGGTCGGTATCTGAAAATGGTAGCTTTCGGAACTCCCCAAGTCAAGTGCCTTTTGATGCGTTACCTAAGGACGCAACGCCCGGATCCGGACTGAAGATGTGTCCGCTCTCGTCCGAAAGGTAACAAGCAGGTCTGTCCCGAGGTGGCATATGGGAAGCAAAGAGCGAGTCGCACAGCAGAAAGACCAAGGCCAATTCCGCGAATTGGGGTTCACTTCGGGTGGGGATAAGCCCTTTAAATCACTGCGCTTAGGTAAGGATCGGGACTACGAAACAGAACTGCGATCGCTGCAGATCGAACTGGTCAAGTTGCAGGAATGGATCCGCCATCAAGGGCTCAAGGTGGTGGTGCTGTTCGAAGGACGCGATGCCGCCGGGAAAGGCAGCGCGATCAAGCGCGTTACCCAAACCTTAAGTCCGCGCATTTGCCGCGTTGTGGCCCTTGGCACCCCCACAGAGAAGGAAAAAACGCAGTGGTATTTTCAGCGCTATGTCGCGCATCTGCCCGCAGCGGGTGAACTCGTGCTCTTCGACCGCAGTTGGTACAACCGTGCCGGCGTCGAGCGCGTGATGGGATTTTGTACCGAGACGGAATATCTGGAATTCCTTCACAGCTGCCCCGAATTTGAGCGGATGCTGGTGCGCGCCGGGATCATTCTTATTAAATACTGGTTTTCTGTGAGCGATGAGGAACAGGAGCGGCGCTTTCAGGACCGCATGAACGATCCTGCGAAGCGATGGAAGCTGAGTCCGATGGACCTGCAATCGCGCACACGCTGGGCCGAATATTCCCGTGCGAAAGACGAGATGTTCGCCGTCACCGACATCAAACAGGCGCCATGGTACGTGGTGAACGCCGAAGACAAGAAATGCGCGCGCTTGAATGTCATCCGGCACCTGCTCTCGCTTATTCCGTATAAAGATCTCACGCCAGAACCGATCAAGCTCCCGCCGCTGGACAAAACGAAGTACGTCCGCCCACCGATCGAGGAGCAGAACTTCATTCCCGAAATCTATTGCCCGTAGATGGAGAAACAGCCGCCTCGGCTGTCCCGCACAGGCGAAGCCGAGCGCCACGGCCTAAGCTCATGCGTGCCCGGCGAACTGGCAATCCTCTCGGCAACTGTTTACCATGACACGCGATGCCTCGCGAGACTCTGGTTGATTCCCGGCAGGAAATCCTGCGCACGGCGGCCCGCCTCTTCCAACAGCGCGGCTACGATGCGACTTCGATGAACGATGTCGCCGCCGCCCTGAAGCTCAGCAAGGGTGGCCTGTATCACCACTTTCAGAGCAAGGACGAAATTCTGTTCGAGATCATGAATCATGCCATGGAGATCACCGAGGAGCGTGTACTTGCTCCCGCGCGGGCAATTGCCGATCCCGAAACGCGTTTGCGCGCGCTGATCCGACTGCACATCGAAGTCGTCCTCAGCCCCCGAGACCGCGAAATCACGGTGATGCTGCACGAGAACCATCCACTTCCTCCCACGCTGCGCAAACGCATCAATACGCGCAAGAAGGAATACATCCACTTCGTTGAAAATCTGATGGCGGAAGTGCAACGAACTCGACAGGCGAAAGGTGCGGTCAGCCCACGCGCGGCCGCGTTTGCGCTGCTCGGGATGATCAACTGGATCTACCAGTGGTACAAGCCGGAAGGCAGCTTGCAGGCCCACAACCTCGTGCCGCAATTCACGGAAATGGTTTTCAGGGGAATCCTCGGTTGAAGTCGTATTTCACCAGAGCCGACGAGATTGATCGTGAGCGTGCCAAAGCCGGCAAGCTGTATCGCGAGTTCCTGCGTGTCCCGGCGATGAGCGCCGGACTGTACGTCCTGGCCGCGGGAGCCAACGACCCGCAGCGGCCTCATCGGGAAGACGAGATGTATTACGTGATTCGCGGCCGCGCCCGCTTTCGAGCGGGTGACGAAGAAACCGACGTTATAGCCGGAAGCGTCCTCTTCGTTGCGGCGGAAGTCGAACACCGGTTCTTCGATATCACGGAGGAGCTTGCGGTGCTGGTCTTCTTCGCGCCCGCGGAAAGCTAGGGATTCCCGTATCAGCGCGCCTCTGACGGAGCCTTTTCCACCGATAGCTGTTCCAGGATCGATCGCAAGGCACGCAAGACTTCGTCCGCGCCAGTGGGCTTCAGAACGAACTTCAGCATTCCATCAGGAGTGAACTGCGCTCCGCGCTGGCCAGAAACAAATCGCGCCAGTTGTTCCGGATCGACAGTTGCATTCTGCCGAAATTTGAAGCTGACGGAATCGCGTTTGCGCTCAATTGCATTGACACCCACGCGCATACAAAGCAGCTTGAGCGCAGCGTAGTCGAGCAAATTGCGGACCGCCTGGGGCGGCTCTCCGTATCGGTCCTGCAACTCAGACGCAACATCGGTGAGTTGCGATTCCGTCTCGACCCCGGCGACGCGCTTGTACATTCGCAGGCGTTGGTTTTCTTCGGGAATGTACTCAGCCGGAATGCGGATGTTGAGCCCCAGATTGAGCTGCGTCTCTGCTTCTTCCGCTCCCGCCTCGCCCTTCATCTCGCGAATGGCGCGATCCAGCATCTGCGTGTACAGCTCGAATCCGATCGCTTCAATATGTCCGCTCTGCTCGCCTCCAAGAAGATTTCCGGCGCCGCGTAGTTCGAGATCGAGAGCGGCGATCTTGAATCCGGCTCCCAGGTCCGAAAATTCCTTCAGCGCAGCCAGCCGCCGCCTGGCGATTGGCGTGAGTTCGACTTCGCGCGGAATCAGCAGATACGCATAGGCGCGCCGGTTCGAGCGGCCCACACGTCCTCGAAGTTGGTAAAGCTCCGACAGTCCCAGCCGGTCGGCACGGTTGATCAGGATCGTGTTGCAGAGCGGAATGTCGAGCCCGTTTTCGATGATCGTCGTGGCCACCAGAATGTCGGCTTCGTGATGCATAAACTTCAGCATCACTTTTTCAAGCTCTCCCTCCGACATTTGTCCGTGGCCCACAATAATGCGCGCCTTAGGCACGAGCTCCTGCAATTTCGCCGCAATCTCCCAGATGCTCTCCACGCGGTTGTGAACGAAATAAGC